>Ga0181390_1000267_pt1 | contig 22945 bp, 14 predicted proteins | sample 13SPOviralmetaG_FD_130085 | JGI IMG/M metagenome (GOLD analysis project Ga0181390, IMG submission 130085) | Marine viral communities from the oligotrophic San Pedro Time Series (SPOT) site, San Pedro Channel, CA, USA - 13 SPOT_SRF_2010-07-21 | ecosystem: Environmental > Aquatic > Marine > Strait...
CACAACTTGTGTATATATGAAAATCATTAATCTTATTTGCTTTTTCAATTAATCTGTCAATCAAACTATCTTTAGCAATAAGATTAGAGTTTATTGCAAATCTCATATCACTGTTTTGTTGCTCAAACCAATCAAACAGTTTCCATGTGTTTCCGCTCATTAAAGGCTCGCCGCCAGTAACACGTAATTCTTCTAAACTATCTGATAGACCGCTATCCCACCATTTCCAAAATGCTTGTATATAAGGATTGTCTTCATCACTTTTATACGGCTGTGCCCAGTCACCATTGTGATGGAATGCGCCGGCGCCGTCGCTTACTAAGTTTTGGTATGATCCCTTTTTATTAATATCTTTAGCCCATGTAGTTGAAAAACTGGCATTACAATAACTACATGCTAAGTTACAGGTTCTGTCAAACGCAATTTCAAAAGTTTTAAGATCTATACTTTTGTTAAAGTCAGTATCAAATGCAGTTTGTAAATCTTTATTACTGTAAATATTACTTTTAAATACTCTATCACTAACAGCATCTTTACCCATGTCTTCTACTTTCCAGCAGTATTCACATTCTCTCGGGCGCTCACCACATTGCATTTGTCGACGCATTTCTTTTTTATGCTTAGTATTATGAATAGCTGATGGATCTGCTTCTATTTCTTCTAACGGAATTTGATGCGCTGGTGGATGATGACAACTGGTTGTTGTTCCGCTGCCTAACCAGGTAGTAGCGTTATACCATTTTGCTCCGCAAAAACTTTTACTTTTACTATCTAATATTTCTTCTTTATATTTTATATAATCGTTACTCATAATTTATTGTGCCTGCCTTTCATTAAGGAGTTCTGTATATCTGTCAGCAATAGAAATGTGTCCTAGTTCGTTAGGATGACTATAATTGCATTGATATTTATTAGGTGATTTAGCATCTTTTCCAGCTAGATGCTGTGTAATACTATGTACTGAATCTTGTATCCTATTAGATATTAAATTTGATAATTTAGATTTTAATACAAGTTCGTGTAATTCTGGTGTATATATTGAATACCCTTGTACAAACTCTATATTTTTATAATTTAATAATCCAGTTAAAGATTGCATATAATCAAAAGTACGTTGTAAATCATAATTAGGATCAAACATATTTTTTGAATATATTTTATGAAACTTTTTATGCCAAGGAATTTGCATATAATGTCCCCAAAGAGGAGAGTAGTTTAAATACATTTTATCAGTTGCCTTATAAAATTCTCTTCTTTCAGGAGCAGTCCAAAAAATCATAACAAAGCAGTCATTTACAGTTACAGGATATTTTCCTTGTAAAAATTTGTTTACTCTTCTAAAAATAGTATCATTACTTGAACCCGGAATACTTAAATTTAAAATTTTCATATTATTTCTTTCAGCTAATATTCCTGAAAAACTATACCTAATATGATAGGGCCAATTTTCTATTTTGTTTGGATCATAAACTACGCTCTTAAATTCTTGTTGTTTTTCGGGTACGTCTTTAAGTTCGGCGCCCCAAACATTACTATCTCCGAAAACTACTAATATTTTTTTATCTAGCATTTTTAATCCATTGTTTAACTTCGTCAGCATTTGTTACTACTGACTCTTTTGAAGGATACTGTTTTTCAAAATTAATAGTAACATCTTTATGCTTTCCGGTTATTTGATAATGCATCATTGAAGGTGTAGTTTTGTCATTATACGTTAAAACCTTACAACCTTTTACATAAGGATACATAGGATTATTCTCTTTTTGCATATAGTACCAGCCACCCGGATCATCACTACTAAGAAATCTATCTACATACTCTTTAGGAATTGTAATACTATCAACTGAGTTTGATTCATCGTTAATGTGTTTATGATACGTTCCTGTTATTGAAGCCAAATAGCTACTACATACCATTTCAAAAGGGTCAGTCCTTCTAAGATAGTAAAATTTACAAGGTAGTTTTGCTATTTTTTTATAATTATTTCTTAGATCCCACCATGTAACTTTAAGTATGAACGGTTGTTTTTTTAATGCAACTTGTATTGATTTGTTTAGTGGTACAATTTCTTGTTTTTGCCAAGAAAAATGCTCGTATAAATTAACGTGACTAGGATACATATCTTCAAATACTTTTAATGTCATATGTCCGCCACAACGAGGTTGCGTTAAAATGATAATGTTACTGCGCATTTTCCCCAACCTTTTCTCCGTCGAAAATAAAAACTATCATAATATTCTTGTTCATTTGTAACATCTTCAGTCCATTTGAAAGTATATGTACTACAATCACCACTAATGTTATTAATAATATTCCAAACAGGGATATCAAACTCTACCAATGTATTTACTGGTTTACCAACTTCGGTTACATACAACCTGGTAAACTTCATAATATCACTAGGTATATCGTAATTCATATTTTCTATTAGGTTAAACACATCCTCTCTATTCATGTGTAATTTTTTCTGAGATTCTGCAATATAATAATGCATTCCTTTTTGTTGTATCAATCCTGTCTGGTATGCTTCGTGTACATTATTACGTACTTCTATATAAAACGGATGATGGATTAACTTAGTTAATAAGTTATCATAAAAATCTTTATATGCAAGACCCTGGGTAACATACAGCCATCTACTAATAATTTGTGTCCAACCAAAACTGTGAAAATTAGCAATCATCCAACTGTACATATAACAATCTAAAAGCTCATCGTAACTTAGAGTATTAGTACTCTTGATAACTCGTATTCCTTCTTGTCCTTCTTCACTAGTATCGCCGCTAATATAATTTTTTATATTAGATGTTTTTATATCATATTTTTTTAAACTTTCGTTATTACTAAGTTCAGCATTAACTAGCATTTGACATAACCATACTTCTATATTGTTATGTTGTCCTACTGTTAACAACCGATCAATACCAGTAACCCAAGAATTATATGTTTCTCCCGGCAACCCTAATATTAGTTCAGTATATGTTTGTATGTTTTTTACATTACATTGTTGCATTATGTTTTGAAAATTACTAACTTCCATATTTTTACGTTTGATGTTTGTTAGAACTTCGTCAGACATACTTTGTACACTTAGCGTAAACCCTCTAGCACTATTATTATTGGTGAGATATTCAACCATTTCTAGTGTGTGTTCTGTACTATTTTTTTGCCAATTAAAACTATATGTTTCAGGATAACCGTACGTTTGTTTTTGATCTATCATATGTTTTAATAAATCAAAATCTCTATCTTTAAAAATACCAAAGTTAGCATCCGCTACATCAACAAATTTAATACCGTTTTTACTGATCCATTCTATTTCTTTTTTGACTAAGTTACAATCAAACTTTTTAATCTTATTAAATGTTAAGCTCCCCCAATCACAAAATGTACAAGCATACGGACAGCCTCTATTAGTTTCAAGTGTTATACTAAAGTTTTTATCTCGATGTTTTGCTACTATGCTGTCAAGTACTCCGTCAACAAAAGGACTGCATAATGTATCTAAATCAGCAATCCTTGAACCTACAATACTCTTCGGTTTATCATTATCTATTAAAAATTCTTTAAATAAATATTCTGATTCTCCGTGGAATGTGTGATCCACAAAAGGATAATCTTTATGAAACTGTGCAGGTCTGTCAGGAACTTGCGGCCCTCCAAACACAACTAAACAGTTAGGAAACTTTTGTTTAATTGCTTTAGCTAATTTTAAATTATAATTTTCATTCCAAATATACGAACTAAAGGCAGCTATGTCAATACTATCAATACTATCTACAAAGTCTTTTATAGGTAAACGTTCAAATACAAAATCTTTTGCACAGTATGTTTTGTTAATATACTGATCCGTCTTAGCATAACTCCACAGTCTAGCAACTGCATACGGAAGCCAGTGTGTCTCAAACTTGCCGAAGCCAATAGGAAAATTAACCTGAAAGAAATATATATTTTTCATAGCATTAATTTTATCCCTTGCTCTAGAGAGATTTTAGGATAAATGCCTAACTGTTTTTGAAGTGTAGCATCACAATAACGATTTAACACTCCTACAGGCTTTGTTAAAATACGTTTTATTTCAGGTGTATATGAGTTATGCACTAACATGTGTACTAACTGTATAACTTCAACAAAGCTAGTAGCAATACCTGTTCCTACATTAACAACTCTAAATTTTGTAGTATCAGTTAAACACCATTCTAGAGTATCAACTATATCGTCAATGTAAACAAAGTCTCGTGTTTGTTCGCCTGTGCCCCAAACCTTAATATTATTTGGATTATTTTTTACAATATTAATAAGGTTAGGTACCGGATAATCTAAACTCTGCTTCGATCCATAACCACTAAACGGACGTATGATAGAAATATCTATTGTATCCTTTAACTCCCATAACATGCGTTCAGTTGTTAGTTTAGTCCATCCGTACAAATGATCGCTTACTCCAATTGTATTTGTAGCAAAGTCAATATCAGTTTCGCATAATGGTTTATGAACGTCTTGTTGATAAGTAGTAGGATACACTGCACTGCTACTTGGGTAAACAAATCTTTCAGGAGGACACTGTATTATTTTTTCTATAACAATTCTATCAATTTCAATATTTTTTGTTATTGCTAAAAAGTTATTTTCAATTTCTTCTCGCCCTTTTACATATGCAGCAAAATGAAATACTGCATCATAATTAGTTGAAATGTCAAAACTTTCAATAGGCTGTAAATGAGTTGTAAATACTCCAGGTACTATATCAACTCCTATAACAGTATGTCCTTGATTGGTTAATCGACATGCTAGTTCAGATCCTAAAAATCCACTACTACCACTTATTAGGTATCTAGCCATTTGTAAATAAAATCCTGTGTTTGCTTAACTGACTGAAACTGTCTTCTAATAAGAGTTTGTCTATTATGTAATCTCATCTGTTTAGTTTGTTTATGTAGCTTTTTAATATTTATTTGACAAATGTTTTCTATTTTATTAATTAATGCCCAGAATCGTTTTTTGTTATTTGTTACAGTATCGTATTCTGCACAATCTAATCTATAACCTAATTTAGAAAGTTCTTTTCCTGTACCACTACTATACATATGCAACGGTAGACAATAAGTACTAAAACTTCTAAATGTTTTTTCAGATAACTTTATGCAATCTTTTTCACCTATAGTGTTTTCTGTAATGATACTATAAACACTATCGTAATAAAAATCTGTTATAGAATTAGTATTGCACGTTTGATCTATAAAACTTCTTCCATCTACAATATAAGGTAGCGAATCTAAAAACTCTTGCCAACGACTATCGTCTATATTAAATATTTTAAGATTTGTTTTATCAAAATTAAAATCTAATGTTTCTCTAGCATCAGGCATGCTAACATATCCATATTTTAATAAATCTCTTTTCCATAATTCATATACTAAACACTGCCTTAATGGATTTGGCTGTCTATTAAGACAAATAAAATGCTTTGTAGGTATAGTCATAGTAGCAGTTAAATCGTCTACAGATTCATACAAATAAACAGTAGATATATTAATTTTATTAATTACATTGTTTAGTTTTGCCCATCTATTATATTCATTGTTTGCAACAGAATTCATTGTAATATATAATATGTTGCTTGGATTTAATTTAAATTTATCAAGTTGTTTATGTAAATGTTCAAAAAAGTTATAATCATTATTTGAATAACCTTCATTCATGTCATTAATAACAAATAAACAATTTCCTTGCTGCTGTGCAGTTATTGCAATACTACTTACATAGTTAAATGCAGTGTCAGTCCACTGATAAGGTTTAAGTAACGGAGTTAATTCATATACAAATTTTCCACTACATTTACTAATATGTTTGTATTCTATATTCTTTCCTAAAATCGAGTTTAACTTTGAATATGTATATTCGTGGCGCCGGGTTTCAAGAGAATATGGATTATTACTATTAGAATAATTAGATTTTTGATAATTATCAATATTTGTATAAAAGTCTAAATTCTGACCATTAGGCCATGGACCTTGTGGGCCTAGCCAGTCATATGCCAGTTGTATCATTTCGACTTAGATATAACGAGTTCTTTAGCTTCTTTACATGCTTGATAAAAGTCTGCCATTTCAGGAAAAACTTCTAAGAAATTAGTGCCATCTCGAATATCTTTTGTATTAAGGAAATCATATAATTCTGCTCTAGGCAAAATGATAGTTTTATAATGATGCGGAGTACCTGGCTCAATTGAATGTGTTATTGACATTCTATGATCTGTGATTTGTTTTAACTTATACATTTCATTAAGTTCAAACGAAGTATGCATCATCCACTTATTATCAATAGTATTATATGCCATATAATTCATTGCAGGAATCATAAAATCTTGTACTAACTGATCTGTAGATATTTGTGCATCTAAAAATCTTGGATGCCTTACATACGGTATATCAATACCTAATGGTAATATATGAGACGGTGAATTTTTCTTTAGCTCAACATTACTAGGACCTTCGCGAAATTTAAACGGAACATTGTCTTCCCACCATAACAAAGCACTATTAAAATTGTATTTTTTCTTCATTTCAAGTTGCCATTCTAGAAATTGTTGAAAACTTGAAATACTCAATACATTATATGCTGCCATAACTACTACTTTGACATTTCCTAAACTTGCAAGCTCTTCGTATCGTGTTTTAAATAATTCAAAATCTAATCCTCTACGTATATACTCAGCACGTTCTCCCCATGCTTCGCAACTAGTAAATATTGTAACGCCCTTGACTTTATTATTTTTTATTTTTTTAAGTTTTTCAATAAACTTTTGCCATAGCTTGTCCGGCACACTTAAATTAGTGTTTATTGAAAAATCAAGTTTTTCGTTTGGATTTTCTGCTATCCAGTCCATACTACGAAAAGTTTCCTTTGACATTAAAGGCTCTCCGCCAGTAATTCTATATGTTTCTAATCCTGAATATATTTCAGGAAACCATTTCCAAAACGCTTCAACATAAGGATTTTCTTCTCTATTTTTATAGTTTAAGGTATCAAGATCCTGCCAACCTTGGACCCAGCGTTCATTTTCGCCTAAACCTTCTAAAACTTTCATTGGACCTTTTTGCTTTAAGTCTTCAGTCCACTTGCTGCTAAATTCAGGGCCACAATACAAGCATGACATATTACAAACATTACTAAAACTTACTTCTAAATAACTAGGATTTAAATTTTCTTCGCCTGTATAGTTTACAATGTCATCGTGTTTATTAAGTGCCCATGTCTTGCTGCTTTTAAAACTTCTGTCACTAAGATTGCCGTCAGCTTCAATTCTCCAGCAGTAATCACACTCTGAAGGTTTTTGATCAGTTAACATTTCTTTACGTGCTTGCTTTAAATGTTTAGTATTAAATAAAGCTCGATGATCTTCTTGTATTTCAACTAACGGTATTTTGTGCATTTTAGGATGATGACAGCTATGAACATGTCCTGTTCCTAAATGCATAGTAACCTGTGTAAATTTAGCAAGGCAAAATCCACAACCTTTATTGTTTAATAATTTATTAACATTTTCAACATTAGAAGGATCGCTAGTGAGCTCTCCATTCTTGTCATAAATCCAATCAATGTCATTCTTTAACATATATTATTCCTTTTCCAATAACTTATTAGTCATTCTTTCAGGATTTTGATATACTGTTTTAAAAAATTTACTCTGTTCGGCAGATAATGGTACTTTTGCTATTGGTATTCCTAAATCATTCATAAGTTTTCCACCAAGTTTAGAAATATTATCTTCAAGATCGTCGCCGACTGTTTTTTTAACTTCTTTCCAGTAATTATTTAAATACTGAAAGTCGCGGACATTTACAAAGTCCCATTCAGTACACATAGTTTTATATAATCCTTCGCGAGCACCATATATTGCCCACATACCGTTTTCTGCATCTGCACCTGCCATAAGCCAAATATACAAACGATGTAAATTTTTCCAGTGATTTTTATGGAAACCGTCTAAGTCAACACGCAATCCTCTATCAAGTGCCATCTTAACACCTTCTCTAAAGCCTGCTCGCCAAGCCTGCCACGGAGTAGCATTGTTATGTACATCACTAAATACTCCTTCCATCTGTAAATAACGCACATCCCAACAAAAATCAACCTGTGCATGAGCATTATCAGGATCTGCATTTTCATGTGTGCGCATATTAAGTACAAATTCTTTAGGCCAGCATTTAATTCCGCCGTTGCCGTATACTAATCCATTAACAACATTATTACCTGCCCAACTAATTACACAATTTGATAAATCTTCGTCCTTGTCAAAATTGATATGCTGATTTAAAAATTCTTGTCTAACTATATTATCGCCGTCAACGGTAATAAACCTATCTGTTTCACTTATATTAGCACATGCTTTATGTGCTGCATCTGAGCCTTCTACACCATGTACACGTTTAGCCCAAGGAATTTTACTACACAAGTCTGCATAGTTCTTTTCTGCATTAGGTTCGTCATAGGACAAATAAATTATATCGTAATCTGTTATTTTAAAGTTATTCATTGTGTGTCTCAAAACTATATTTTTCAAAATATCTCGATGTGTATATACTTACGTCATTAGGTATATACTGTGGCAGCTGATTACTAACATCAAGATGATCTTCAAGTATTAAATCATGATATTTTATATTAAAATGTCCGTAAAGGATATTTGGGTCATTTTTTGATGTTATACTAAAACTAAATCGTAAATTATCAAGTATATGAAGTAATCTTTTTTGTTCATCCTTTGTATTTTTACCCATATGTATAGTCCAACGTCCGAGCCATCTAAAAATACAAAGATCCGGTTCTGGAAGATTTGTAGGAATTTTATAAAGTTTATCTGATATACTTATAAAATTATTCTCTAAGCTAAACTCTTTTAGTTCTAATTTTTTCTCTCTTGAATTATACGTAACAGAAAAATCTTCTTGACGTTTCTTTCCTGTTAATATATCTTCTACATCATCAATGTTTACTCTTAAAGTTTGATGTCCTGGCAGATCTTCTGGAGTATTTGTAATTTTAGTTATGTGCCCGGTTTCAGGAATATAAAATACAAATTTTGATTCGGCTCGTGTTTTTTCTATTTGTAGATTAGTAAGGACTTCTTGCAAATTTTTAGACATCTAATAAATTCCTATAAGTGCTTAACATATAAGGTTTTACAAAATCTTTTTCTGTATAATGAAAAACTCCATCTTGTTGATGATTTCCAATTTTTAGTTCAGCACTATTATTAAAATATGTATCAACATGGTCTTGCCATTTTACTTTCTTGTCAAACCAATTTTGTATGTTAGGTTTCATATGTACAAATGTCGGAAACTTTGCTATTTTATTTGTTATATCATCCTCACAATCAAGCAAAATTGTAACAATAGCACAGCATACATCAATACTACACCATGTTGGTCGATCATGTTGTAAAAATATTTCATAAAACGTTTTCCAGTTTTGTACTACTAATTCTAAATATGTATAAAATTCTAATGCAAAGTCTGATTGTTCAAAATAATGTAATCCGCTATAAATGTTAGGTAGATTATTCTTTGTAAATGCTTTTCTATAAAAATCATCTGTAACTATTTCATTTCGATATGTAAGTACACTACTAGTAAAAAATAATTTATAACGAGATAAAAATTCCCACCAATTTTCTATATTTTGTAGCACTAGCATATCAGTATCCATTACTATTGTTTTATCGTACGGAGTACAATGATATAGCTTCCATCTATTTTGTATTTTCCAATTGGCGTGTTCGGCATCATCTTGCCAAGGTATTTCTATAATTTTGTCAAATAATGGCGTATACGTCTTTGCAACAGTATCATTAGTAACAAGACTAATTTTTTCGTTAGGATTAGTTAATTTTAAACTCATCGCTAACAAACATGCTTGTTGAACATAATCAACCGACTCGTTGTTTTGAGCTAACACAAGAATTCCTCTATTGCTCATCGATTACCCTCTCTAAACTAAATTTATTCATAACATGTATATTCATACCTTGTGTTGATAATGCAGTGTATTCTCCTAAATAGTCCTTTTTTTCTACTAAGAAAATTAATTTATCATTGTCTAATTTCCATAAGATATCCTTATCAATAGTATAAAAATGTTTTCCAGGTAAATGTGTTATTAAATCATTATTACTTGTAAATCCGTTCATTAAATGTGCTGCAATACTAAATGCAAAATCATTTCTAAAAAGTGTTGATTTTAATTGATATATCATTGAATAATGATGCCAGTGTTCTTGGACATGTTTAATTAAATCAAAGTATAATTTATTTAAAGGCGTTTTTCTAAAAAATACAACAGTAGCCCAATAAAAATCTATACTAGTTTCACTAATATATTTAAATTCTTGTTCATTTCTTACCTTAGCAATATCTTCAGATTTTTGAAAAAGTTGTAAATCTGCATTAGAGTCAAAGCATTTTTTTAATAAAGAATTTGAAATAATGTAATCTGTATCTAATAGTAATGTTTCTATATACGGACTCATTTCGTATGCATTTATTCTATAATTATTTTTAAAATTTCCTGTTTTATGAAACATTGATCCGTCATAAAACTTTCTTTTATGATCGTCGTCGGTATATTCAATTGTAATTACTTCGTCGAATACATCTACATCAAATGCATCACGTAGATATTCTTCGCTATCAGTAATTATACTGGTTGGGATATCTAAATATTTTTTTATTCTTTTTGCTAGAAATACTGCTTGCTTTACATAATCGAGTTGGCCGTTGTTTCTAGCAATAAGTAATGCACCTTTAGACTTCGTCAATTTCTAATCCTACTAGTTTTTCAACTGATCTTTGTTTTTTTAAAACATCATACTCTAAAAAGTAATCATTTGACGCTGTAAAATATATATTTAAAATTTCTTCGTAAAATTCATCTAGCGGATCGATTCTAGTAGGAACTCCGTTATCATCTGTAAGAACAACACTATCGTTATCTTTGTCTACCAATAGTCCTACAAAAGTAATTAATTCTTTAGTTATTGTAAACTGACATCCGTTGTGATAAAATATTAATTCTTCTTGATATTTTTCTTTAAGAAGACGTTTTTGATTATTAAGTGTTACGGTATAGTTTGCAAAGTCAATTGCTTTTGACAATCTTTCATCCATTATAGAACTCCATTAGAACATTTTCTAATAGTATATAACAAAAATTTTAGGTTGTCAAGTGTTATCTGGCTCTAAGCTGGGCCGCCTATATTGTTAACGGAGAATGATTGTGATGCAGAACCTGCCCCAGTTTGTACTATTGAAAGTATGTAGCTTCCGGCAGGTAAAATTTCAATAACAGTATCAGTACCTGCAGAATCTAATGTCCTCTGCACTGTTGCAACAGTAGAAAACGGATTTGTCGAATATAAGCCCATAGTGTAACTTGTGTTTGGTATTCCTCCTGTTACAATTGCTTCAACTGTTGAACTAAATGTAACAACACTAAGGCTAATTGAATATGAAACTGGTGCATTAACTGTTAAGTCATACGACTGTGAAGTTGTTCCACCGGCGCCTGTTGCTGTTACTGTTACTGTTTTAGTTCCCGGTGTATATTGAGTGCCGGAGTTCCTGGTGCCGCTTGTACCGGCAGAGCTCTGATTTATTATGCCACTTAAACTAGCAGATTGTGCATTAGATGCACTCCATGCAAAGGTTGAGAATTGACCAGTTGTAATACTAGCAGGATCCCAAAATCCAGTTATTGTCGGTGCTGCTGGAGGAGCAACATATGTTGTAATACTAATCGAATCAGTTGCAGAAGCATACTGTACAACACCGTTAGCATTATAGTACGGAGTTGTAGTCGTTGCTGTCCAAGTGCCAGCTACATTAGCTACTGTTGTGATCGAGCCAGTGAACCCACTGTCAGTAACAATAGATGACCCTGAAGGATTTTTAATAACTGTAAATGATCCAGTTGCAGCTGGTGAATTATTCGTATTACCGTTAAATGTAGCAGTTAGCACTTCACCAGTATAACCACTACCGCTTGCAGTAAGTGACACTGATGGTACCGGTATTACTACTGCTGCTGGACTTACTGATGCTGATGCTGTACGTGTTCCTCCGGCTGTTGCAATAGCTGCTGTCCATGTGCCGGTTTGTCCTAGAGTTGATGTTCTAGATCCAGATAGTTCATCAGTAATTACTGTGACACCGCCATCAGGTGCTGTAACTGTTACTGTTGCTGATGATGCGTTAGCAGCATCCCATGACAGTACATATGTTGTACTGTTAATTGTTCCCGAAGTAGGAGCAAAGCCTATTGTTGGAGGATCAATCGGTTCTTCCAACGTTACTGTAATTTGATCCGATCCGGAGTTCCCGTCAGCGTCAACAAATGTAACTCCTAGAGGAAAGCTATACGGTGAACCTTGACTTACAGAAAAAGAAAAACTGTCTGTTCCACTAGTTCCGGTTATTCGATTAAATGATTGTGGACTAGCTCTCGAAGTACTAACTGTTGCAACATAACTAACACCGGGTCTAAAACCAACTGCATTAACACCTATGGTGGTTGGAACTGATGTATTCTGTGTTACTATTATATAAGGATTATAGGTTACTGCTGCTGTAACAGTAAATGATGTTGATGTGCTTCCGTCGTTATTTGTAGTCAATGTGTAACTGTAAGATCCTGCACCTAAACTAAATGATGTTGACCAATTACCGTTACTATCAAAATTGCCATTAATTGTTTGAGTTGTACTAGTTGTAGACCATGTTCCGGTTACTGTAAATGCTCCGAGTGGTCTGCCGCCAGTTGCACTAAGTGTAATAGTGTCATTAGTATCGGGGCTTGACGGACTATACGATAATGTTGGAGAGTAAGATTGCGTAGAAGTTACACTCCAAGAAGCCGAATTGCCGCCTGCTACATCTACTACTGTGTAACTACTTACTCCTTCAATTGTAGGTGTGCCTTGTATTGTTGCTTGTCCACTGCTATTAAATACAAATGCCGGACTTGATACTCCGTTTACTGTAAACGCACCATCTCGTAGGCCGCCGCTGATTGTTAAAGTAAAACCTTGTCCCACTTGTACTTGTGTTGGGCCTGTTATAGATATAACTGCTCTAATCTGCTGAGTTAAGGTTATTGAAGACGGTGACCAAGCTGGATTATTAGCAAAAGATAGTGTATAAACAAATGTTCCAGGTCCTGTATGAAGACTTGATCTTGAAAAACTGCCCGAAGCCGGAACACTTATTGATCCGCTACCTGTCCACGGACCGCCAACTGTTCGCTGACCTGTCCATGTTATTGTAGTATTAGGTTCAGCGTTACCAGTAAATGTAAAAGTTTGATTTACGTCAACCGGTGTTGTGATAGCAGCAGAGTTAGTTCCTGTAACAACGTCATCATTTAAGATATTAACTGAAGTTGTAGCTACTTGAGTACCTTGGCTTCCGTTATTATCTTCGTAATATGTCAATGTTAGTGTTTTATTAGGATCAACATCTTGTTCGCTATTAACAGTAAAACTTGGTGCAAAAATATTATTACCGCTTAAATTTGCTGTACCTGTTAGTGTTTGTCCAGTGCCTAGAGTAATATCATTTGTAGTAACTCCAGTAATACGGTAATGGAACATTGTTCCGTTATCGTATCCGTTAGCTATAAATGATGTAACACCAGATTCGCCTTCAGTAAAACTAGTTGCTGGATTTCCATTCTTAAAAATACTCAAGTTATACGACTTTGCAACAGGTGTTTGAGATGTGTCTTGAATAGCTGCATATATAGTCTGTGATGTTGTTGAACCGTAATATGCTCTTGTACCAAAATATTCTGTGCCTGATTCAGTTGTAGAATCTTGTACTGCTGTTCTAGTAAACGTGTACGATCCGTCGCCGGGGTTTGGACTATTTGTAATACTTACAGATGCAGTACCAGACAAAGTACTACCAGCAAAATCACCTGCGTTTGTTGCGCCAGCGCCGGCATACAGTACATTAACCCATGACACTTGTAATCCGCTAGTCCAATTGCTTACAGTACCAGTATATGTAAATGTTTTATACGTTGTTTCGTTTCCAACTGTTGGAAAACTAGGGTTGCTTGAGTCAACTGCAAGAGCAGTATTTACTTGTGGAACATTTAAGTTTACAGCCGATCCTGTCCAATAAACTCTAGTTGATGTACCGTTGCTTCCAGTAAAAGTATAATGATATGTTGTATTAGTAGCTCTAGCATCAAATATTGCTGTAGGTGTAACTGTAAGAGTAACAACTTGAGAGTCTCCTGGAGCAATTGAATATGATTGAGAAGATTGAGAATCTATACTAACTGTAGTAGAAGATGGTGACGATGAGTCAGTAACTGTTACAGTTCCTGTAGTTCCTCCAGTATTTTGAATTGTTATACTTGCAGATGACGAATTGCCTAAAGATACAGTGCCAATGTCCCAAGCTGTTCCTTGAACTAAATATTGCGACGGAGATACTGTAAATGCAAACGGTGACGTATAACCACAAGACGCACTGTTTGATTCTATCAATTGATTATATGTGCCGCCGGTTCCGTTGGCGTATGATCCGTATAAATCAACACCTTGACAGAATGTACTTAACAATGTTCCTGCTGCTGGTTGTGTAGTTGAGCTATCAATAATAGTTACACTAATACTATCTGCACCATTAGAAAGAGAAAGTGTAAAACTTTCATTGCCTTCTGTAGTTAGATCCGAAGCTGCTGTCAATGTTACACTATTAGTTACACCAACAATAAACGATCCACTAAGACTTGACAATCCTAGATCTGCTTGCGATGCTGATCCAGATATTGTATAAGGAATAACTGTACCATTTGAAACGTTGTTTGTAGAAAGAGTTATTGTAACCGACTGGCCTTCATTAATAGACGCTGTCGAGCGTAGTAGATTGTATGATGGTGTAGGCGGCGTGCCGGCGCTTAGTGAAACTATTTCACTGCCTACCGGTAGTAAATTTGACGGATATACAACTGTGTCATATGAAGTTCCGTTAATACTTACCGACCCGTCAGGTATTAATAGTCCTAAATTACTTGTAAACGATCCTAGTACAGTTTCGTCAATGCTCCATCCGCCTGGTGCCGGATCATCAAATAACACTTTAAATTGTATAGTTTGATCGCTGATTTCACGTGCATATAATTCGTATGCACTTAGTGAATATGTTAATCCTGCATCTTTGCGATAACATAAAGAATAAGAACTTCCTATATTATTATTGCCAACAGTCTGACCTTGTCCAACACTAGAGTTAGAAAATGAACGATCTGCTTTGAAACTAATTGTTCCCATGTTCGACATTGCAGATTGCCAGTCTGCTGTTTTTTGTTGTGAACCTGTATATAATACACTTGCGTTAAATCTTACTTCACCGCCTGCATTAAAAAAGTGTCTTCGTGCCTCTGCTGATGGCCATGTTACTTGTACAATATGATTTATAAATGCTGTCCAATTATTATTATATGTACTAGTAACATGTGAGTTTTGAAAATCTAATAAGTTTTGTGTCGAAGCCTGTGTTGTTGCATCGATAAGATATCTGTCAGTTAAGACATTTGCTAATAATGACTCTAAAGAACTAATATACGCTTCTTCAATTTTATCAGCAGTTGAAGGATTTTCTTCAACATTACCTATAACAAACTCATCAATTGTAATTGCTGAAGGACCAATCTGGTGGGCTCTACATCTTACAATATCAATATATAGTTGCTCATAATCTAATGCAGATATTTTATCTGAATTTATTGTTTCTGGTGTAGGTTCGCCGCCGGTTCCTGATTTAGTAGTTGTGCTGACGTTTTCACCATAGCCATATGTAGGATTAGATATGGCTGATGTACCTAAAATTAGGTTTATCTGATTTCTTAAAGTATTGTATCTGCTGGCTAAAACTGATGTAGGCACATTAATTCTCTCTATTAATCGTCGTTCTTATAGAGTATTTATTACTTTTTTAACCTAACGGAATTTTAAGTTATTTAATTTTTAACTCGTGCCTATACCAGTTTCAAAAGACTTAAATTGTATCAATGTAAATTCTGGATAAGTTCCAGAATATCCTGCTGCAATTATACCAAATATATAATCATACGATTCTTGATCATTTGCTGGACTATTTCCAGCAACACCAACATTAATACTCGCACCAGGAGCAAGAGTAAAGGATACTGGATATATACCAGTAGTGCTTCCAGTTGGTTTGCTTATATTTTCTACTGATACATTTAATGTTGTAGAAGTAGGATTAGTTACTGTAAAGCTAGTTGCGCTAAGGTGTCTAGTTGATGTATTAGGAATAGTTTTAACTGATGCAACACTTGAAAGTGTTACTGGAGTATTGTTACTTACTGGAGTTGGGTCAACTGCTCTGATTGTAAGAACATCAGTATCCGAAGTAGGATTACTATATGTTACAGTCCAAGTGTATTCACCTGCTGAAGTTATAACAGTTGTTCCACTCGAATTACCTTGTGCATCAAAGGTACCTGTTATCTCAGAAACTCCGCTATTTGCAACCCATGTACTGTTTGGCTCGCCGTCTGTAATATTAAAATTAAATGTTTCGCCAACGTTAACTTCAATTGGATGAGCCCATTCTGGATTATACTGTGGAACAGGTTGGGCTGGTGTTTGAGATGTGTCATATATGGCTGCATATCTTGCCGTAACAACTACCGGTCCTGTAATACTTTCAGTTCTTAGTTCTGTTCCAAAAAATTCTGTACCTTCTTCAGTTGTAGCATCAGCTACTGCTGTTCTAGTAAATGTTCCTGAATTATTATTAATTGTAACTGTGCCAGTAAAGCCGTTAACATCATTTGCGTCAATAACTCTACCACTAACAGTGTTATTGTCTGTTGTCCAGTATAGTACTGTTCCGTTTGGAACATTAGTTGTTGTTACTGTATATGTAAACACATTATATTGTGTCTCGTCACCAATAGTATTATAGCTAGGTCTACCGCTATCAAGTGCCATACGATATGTTGGTGTTTGAACTTCTTCTTTTTCCCATGTAACTGCAACAACTTTAGTGCCTGCTGAAGTACTAATAGTTAATGATGCAGTTGCACTATTACTAAAGCCGTAAAATGTAATATCTATATATCTACTTTGCCTTGGAGAAACACTAAACGTACCGCCACTACCCGGCGAACCTGTTGCTCCAGTATAATCAATACTTAATGCTGTACCACTTGATGATGATACGTTAATACTATTCACTGTCACTGTACCGTCAGTTGCATTAAATGTAATTCGTTGTGGGCTTGGTCGTGTACTAGTTGGTGCAGTAAATGCTAATGTTTGTGTGCTTAGTGCTAATGACGGTACTAAAGGTGGTACAACTACTTCTTCAGCCCATTCTAATTGTATAGCGCCGCTGCCACCCATTCCCCATTCACCTGAACTGCCGCCATCGGATCCGCCACCGCCGCCGTACCTGCCGCCTAATGAGCTTAACGCACTGCCCATTCCAGTTCCGCTGCCGCCTGGAGCTCCTGTACTACCTGTAGGTGTGCCTTTAGCACCTTGCGATCTAATAGTTTTACTAAAGCCTGAGCCGCCTCCGCCGCCTGCTTCCAAAGATGGTGAAATAGTTCCTGAGCCAGCTCCGCCGCCTCCTGCACTTACTCCTCCAAATTCTCCTGCTGTTGCTGCAATACCTGTTATTGATCTGCCGCCTGCTCCGCCTGCTCCGCCATTTCCTTCTGGGCCGCCTGCTCCGCCGCCGCCACCAGCGCCATATGTATAATAACCTGCTCCGCCGGTGCCGCCGTTTCCGCCCGCAGTACCTACAAAGCCGCCACCTGTTGGGCCTGGAGATAAAACAGTATTGTTATTTACAACTGCGGCACCTGAGCCGCCGCGTCCTGATACTTCACTTAACGATCTAAAGTACGTATTTCCGCCTGCTTGTCGTGGAGTAGTTCCGCCGTTACCAACTACTACGTTGTATGTTGCTCCAGGCTGTACAGAAACAGTCTTAACACCATAACCACCTCCTGATGCTCCGCTACCACCGTTAGTTGTACCTGCTCCACCACCGCCAATTGCTGAAACAGAAACTTCAGTAACATACGAAGGAGCAATCCACTTATATATTCCAGGAGTATCTTCTGTAACCGAAGTTCCGGTATTACTTAGATACTGTATTTCGGGTGGTGCAACTGATGTGTCGTTAACAATAACATTTGCTCCATTACCTGTTGACAACACAATTGGACCTGAAGTACTACCAGTTCTAAGTTGTATATCAAATGTTTCAGTACCTTCTGTAATACTATCCGCTTTTAATACTTTAGTAAACGATCCGTTTCCTGAACCGTCAAGTACAAATGCATCTCCTAATGTACCGTCAATAAAATCAGCACTATTGAAGCTAGATGATCCTACTACAGTATAAAATAAGGTTGACCCGCCTGGAACGTTAGATGTATTAATTGTAAATGTAATACTCTGTCCTTCACTTACTTGTGTAGAACTCTTTGTAATTGTGTAAGCTGGTGTTGGTGCAGGTGTTGCTCCTAATGAATTATCAATTATTGTAATTACACCGGTAGAATCTACAAAGTTATTTCTTGCTGCATCTGTGTATAATCTTAATCTAAATGACTCTGACCCCTCAGTGTATCCGTCAGCAGCAACTTGTCGATTAATAGTTCTTTCTGCTTGTGTATATGCCGCAGTTATAGTAATATCGCCACTAAAAGCACCATCAGAAAAATCTTCTGCTAGTACATTTCCACTTACAACTTCGGTATCCCAATATAGTGTAATAGGATAATCAACATTTACTGCATTTACTATATAATTAACGCTCGAATACTGTCCGGCGCCTGCAATTTCATATTGGTTTGTTGCTAAATCAATACCTACAGAATATTCTGGATCTCTAGCATCGTCAGGTGGAGTGTCAAATCCAGACAATGCGTTACTAGTAACAAACGAAGGTTCTAGTACGTTTACATACGAACCTTTTGCAATAAACATTTGTACATTATTTTCAAGTCTACCGTCAACATTATTATCAACATTATTATCAGAAACTGTATCGTTAAATTCAATTCTAAATTCAATGATCGACGATGAAGTTTCTCTTGCTTTTACATTATACTGATTTCCAGCATATACTGCACTATATGTTCCAGATCCAACTTTACTAAACACTGTTTGATAACTTGAAGTTAAATCATAATTACCTATATTAGATGAAACTCCATTTCCAGTAGTTTGAGTATAATTAAATACAACTGTTCCAACTTCGCCACACAAGTCAGACCAGTCAAGACCTTTTTGTGTTTGAGCACCTGAGTTAGAGCAAGAAAATCTTATTTCGCCGCCGGTATTAAAAAAGTGTCTTCTATGATCAGCACTATTAAATGTAACTCTAACTACATGGTATATAAGTCCGTTCCACGACGCTGTTCTAACATCGGTAATCATTAATTTATTTTCAGCTTGCGATGGGTGTACTAAAAATTTATTTGACTCTACTTGAGAAATAATGTCTTCAAAGTCGTCAATGCCTTTCTTAAACCCTGTAGGATCTGAAACTACGTCACCGTCGTCTTCAATAAAATTACTAGTATCTTCAGCAATAACATTTAAATTTGATACAACTTCAGCAACAGATAAATCTCCAGGGCCTACTTGGTGTACTCGAGCATTTAAAATGTCAGTGTATATATTGTTAATATCACTAGCACGTATTATTCCGTCTAAAGCATCTACTTGTGAACTTGTAAGACTTTGTCCGTATCCATTTTGACCAGCTCCTATGCCGTGTATTAATGCAATTCTGTTCTGTAGATTATTTATTCGGGCTGCTGTGATCTCTGCCATGACGGTTCCTTATACTTTAAGTACGCATTCTACTAGTTTTTCGCCTTCATAACTGTTACTTTCTAATGCAACACCCACTAAAGACCCTCCGTTAATTGCGGTTCCGGCGCATCCATTATCATTTACATATACTGCATCGCCTTTTGCTACAGCACCAACAACACGTACAGGAAGTCGTCCTTTAAGTCCAATGTATTGTCCATCAGCATCACTGTTCATCATTATAGCAGGATCAGTTGAAACTACACCAATTGCTATGCAACCTGAATTAACTGGTTGTACTTCTGCTTCGCCTCTACCAACACAAACTACTGTGCCAGGAGCAAGTTCTTCTGCTGTGGAATATTTTTCTGCCAAGTCAGCATATCTTGCACTAGTAGCAGTACCTTGAAATAAGTTTGCTGCTAAGTTTCCGTCTGCTGTTCTTACTGCAACAGTATTGTTAGATAATACTTGGCTTCCAGGAGCATATGAATCAGCTGCATATTTTAATTGATCTGATTTATCTGCTATGCCTCTAAAGTTTACAGCATGTACATCTTTCCATCTACGTGTATCCGTAGTGCCATCATTAAACCCTATGTCAAACGTATTATCTGCACCAGGTAAAAATCCTATAGAATTCATTCTATCAATTTCAATTAATTGCCCTAGTCCATTAGTAGTTTTAAATATAAGATTGCTTAACGATCCGTATGCATTTTGCATTATACCATTGCCGGAGGCGTCTACATTTAATTGTAATTCATTATTATCACCTAATGCTACACCTTCACTAGGAAAGTTAGTTGTTCCTGTAAATGCAGGACTTGTTGCTAAAACAAAATCTGCTGCTAAGTTGCCGCCCAATCTAAGTGCGTTTGATGCTGTTCCGTGATATTCAAAATCTCTGCCAGTAACTTCTGCACTGTTCGTAACACCAAGATCAGCTGCCATTGTCCATTTAAGTGTTAATCCCTTTTTAATAGAATCAAATCCTGCAATAGCATTACTTGAATCAATTGTAAATTCATTTGGACTTATAATATAAACAACTGAATCTTCAATAGTAGCGCCAATAACACTATATGTTACATTGTCAGTGCCAATAAGTTCTAAACTTTGCATTTGGGTTAGGCCTTCGCCTGCGTTTTGTGGTCCAATTAATATATAAGAAGTGCCGTTATAAACATATAGCTGTTCATTAGTACTATCCCACCAAAAATCGCCAACTGTGCCGCCTGATGGTTGTGCGGCTGCTGCTGTTGCACCGCCAGTAGCCTTCCATGCATTGCCGTCGTAAAACTTTAACTTTGTGTTAGCACTATCATACCAAAGTTGTCCGCTAAGTGGACGTTGCGGAGCAAGTGTTCCGGAAAAATTTTCCAACAAATATAAAAAGTTTTCGTTTTGAATTTCACCGTATCCGGCATAATTCTTACCTATAAATTTTAAATCTGTAGTTTGGTCAACAGTTCCGTCCTCAACTGTTGTTAACAATGTATTGTTGTATCTATCTATTTGATATGCCATTCTTATCTAACCCCTAGTGCTATATGTTATTTATTCGTTTAAAATGAATAAGGTGTTGTTGTGCTTACATGCTCCCAAGTGGTGCCATCTGACGTATATGTCATCAAAGTTCTTGTTGGTGTTAGTATAACACTACCACTTGCTGTATTTGATGCAACAACGTCTTGTATTACAGATTCATTACGTGTTCCATTTGCATCAACTGCAATATTTGACTTTGTAAGTACGCCTGAAGTATCAGGTGATGTTGTAACATTTACAGCAATGCCCTGCACTGTAGCGCCTGCATACGATGTAGCATGTACTTTAGCAACTTTACCGTTATTCTCCGGAGCAGCTTGATACATTGATTCAATTACTGTTCCTACGTTATTTTCTAATGTTTCTCCTGAACCTAGTCCAGTTATATCCATCGAAAACACAATGTTTTCTCTAGCAGTTTTATCATCAACATATGCTTTCGTAGCAGCATCTTGATTTGCTGTAGGATCTGCTAATCCTGTAATTTTTTGGTTATCTTGTATTGCAATATCGCCAGCTGCGGTAATATTAATTCCGTTATTAGAAACTAATGCAAAAGTACCAATGCTCGGTGATGCTGTTATTGCAGCACCATCTATGTTTATATCATCAACATCTAAACCGTCTAATGTACCTAGTCTTTCAAGCTCAGGTGCATCAGTAATATTACGCAAATGTGTATTGTCTAGTTTTACTTCGCCGCCTATTTGATAACTTTTATTAGTTGAAGGACCTAAGTCTATATTAACATTAGATGTCCATGCGTCTGTAGCCGTTTTCCAAGTAAATTGTTTAATGCCTGAATCACTAGTGTCTACTATTAGTCCTGCATCGTCTGCGTTAGCTCCTGTAATCGTTGTGCCATCGCCTGTTTTACCAAGTTCAATGTTTTTATCTTCAACTCTTAGAGTTGCAACTTCGATACTAGTTGATGCACCTTCAACTATAAAATTACCAGTAACTCGTAAATCACCCTCAACATCTAATGTATATTCAGGTAATCTATCAGCGTTAAATATTCCAACTCTAGCAGTACTTGCATCAACGTAAATTGCATCAACTGTAACACTACCAAATAGACTTGATTTCACTCTTAAACTTATATCTTCATCTGTAATTTGATTTTCAATATAATATCTAGGACCTACTATTTTTTGTACTGTGTTTTGAGAAGCACCAATTGTTAAACCACCATTGTTTGATATTGTTAACGTACCTGTCGTTGTACCATTTGCTGTTGACGGAAGGAAACTGTCAGCAGTTCTAACTATTCCGCCTGCTGTAACAAGAGCATTAGCAGAATTTGCAATACCTCTAAATTTAAAATTGGCAGTATCTATAACATTAATGCCTTCATAAATAATACCGTCCGGATTGTCTGCTGTAACTAATCCAAGTACACGCTGGCTATATACAGGAGTAAATTCTAAGTAACTTATTATTGCTGTGAGCTGATTACCAATATACAAACTAGCAACAGTACGTGCTCTACTTTGAGAATCTAATATACTTTCA
>Ga0181390_1000270_pt1 | contig 22897 bp, 21 predicted proteins | sample 13SPOviralmetaG_FD_130085 | JGI IMG/M metagenome (GOLD analysis project Ga0181390, IMG submission 130085) | Marine viral communities from the oligotrophic San Pedro Time Series (SPOT) site, San Pedro Channel, CA, USA - 13 SPOT_SRF_2010-07-21 | ecosystem: Environmental > Aquatic > Marine > Strait...
CAGATCACGAATTAGGGTTTACTACAAACGGCGGCCAAAGATTAAAACTAAATTCTGCTGGTGCAGATATAACTGGTACACTTCTTACAAATAACAGTGTAAAAGTGACAGGAACAGCTTTGACTAATAGCACACCTGCAACAGATGAAGTAGAATTCAGTGGTTATGGTATGATAGGCAATCGCGGCAACCTATATATTACTAACTCAAATGCAAGCGGTTTTGTGCAGGTTGGTATAGGTGGTAGTCATAATGCAAATCCAAAACTAACCGTTAACACCTCGGGGATTACTGTTGCAGGAACTATCTCTAGTGGTGCTATTACATCTAGTGGACACATCCAAGCAGCGGGTGCACTAAAAGTAACAGAGACAGGCACAGCACAAGTCATAATGATTGGCAACCAAGACAGTGGTGGTGTTAATACACCTGCAATGATAATGGGTGTTAATGGTGCTATCAGAATAGGACATGGAAGTAGTTGGAGCGGAGAAGGTGGTACATTTACAGAAAAAATAGCTATCTCAAGTAGTGATTTAAAAATTACTTCAGGTGGGTTAATCCTTGGATCAACAACAGTTATAGATTCCAATAGAAATGCTACTTTTGTTGCTTCAAGTGGTCAAACTCTTGGTGTAGACAACACAAGCAGTACAACAAAAAAAGGATTATCACTTTATGGTGCTGCAGCTTCAGGAACTAACCCATCTTTTGGAATTATGTTTACTGGAACACCAGGCTCAGGAACTCATGGCTCTGTTACTGGGAATTGGGCTACATACTTTACAATGGATAATACCACTAATAGAGGTTGGATATTTAGAAACCAAACAACAGGTAATGTTGCTTCTATATCTAATACAGGTAATGCGAGATTTGATGGTAAAGTAGGTATAGGAATGACTCCTACAGAACTGTTAGATATTACTTCTGCTTCAGGCGATGCAAGAATAAGATTAGATGCTCCTAGTGGTTCTGATACAGAGGTTAAATTTTTTAATGCGGGTGTTGCTCAATACACAATAGGACATGATGATGCAACTGATAACTTTGTTATTGGTGGTGCAAATGTTGATGCAGATCTTGTTAGTATTAGTAAATCAGGTAACACCACTATGACCGGTAAGCTTACTCTTCCAGATGCTGGATTTTCAGTTTCAGATGCTTATCATTCATGGAAAAGAAACTATGTTGTAAGTTCATCTTCACCTCAAGAAATATTATACCACGACGGAACTTCTTTAGATACAGGTGGTAACTATAGATTTACTGCTCATATTTCAGGAACTGGAACTGATCAAAGTGCTACTGCAGTATTTTGGAATGAAAACGGAACTTGGAGAGTTAATGTAACAGGACAAAGTGGAACAAGTAGTAATCACCCAGAATTTATAATTAGTTCTTCAACAAATAAACCGACAATTCACATTGATCATACTAGTAATTATACTATTGTTATATATCACGAATGGTTACAATTAAATGAACAATTAACAGGTACAGACAATGCTGGATATGCATTTGGAACCGATGCATTTTTAGGAAGTGTTGGAGATAAATTATATTTTACCCCTAATGGAACAACTGCTACAGGAGTCAATCCTCACGATGATGGTGATGAAGTATATCACGAAGGACATAAACCAACATATTCCGAGCTCGGAACAATGGCATATTCCAATCTTACTGGTACTCCAACAATTCCAACAAACAATAACCAATTAACAAATGGTGCTAGTTATATTACAGGTCTTGCATTTAGTAACCTTACAAATAAACTAGCAGGTACAGGTGACTATTCAACATCAGGTTCTTTAACTGCTGGTAGAGGAAGTGGTGGTGTATCACTTACCCATAATGATGGATACGGAAATGCAAACGTAACATTTAACCACAAAGCTGGTGTACCAGAACAAGCAGGTAACTGTGGTCGTATTGTAGTAAATACTGATTCTACTACTTCTCCTCAAATGAATATTGAATTAATTGCAAATGCCGGTACATCTGCAATTAATACTCCATCTGCAATGGAAATAGAACCTAATGCAGTTGATATTCCAGAATATTTAAGACACTTAGGAGATACAGACACTTATATACGATTTGAAGCCAATAGAGTAAGAATAGCTGCTGGTGGTACTGTTAAACTTGATACGAATAATACTTACTTAACAGGTATAACAAGTTCACAGGTTACAACTGCATTAGGATTTACACCATATAATGCAACTAACCCAAGTGGATATACAACATACTCTTCAAACCAGGCAACTAATAATAACTCAAGTGTATCATTTAATTCGGTAACCGCTACAAGTAATGGAAGTGGAACAAATTTTAAAGTTGGAGACGATGCTTGGATAGGTGATATTAATGTCGCTAATACAATTAGAGTTTCAGGTGTCCAAAATGCAAACAATGGTTATATTTCTTTTGGTAACTCTAGCAATACTGCATTAGGTAGAGCGGGAACGGGCCAATTAACTTGGGGCAGTGATGAAATATATCACGAAGGCCACAAGCCAACATATTCCGAACTTGGTGCAATGGATGCATCTAATATTGGAAGTGGAACACTAAGCAATTCACGTTTACCAATTGGATTATTAAACAATCATCTAATGGCAGGATCAAATGCAATCTTAAGGATGCAAGAAACTGATGTTACAAATTCACCTACTTGGTGGACTGTTGCAGACGGTGGAACTTGGTCAATAAGATTAAATAACACTGGTAATTATCCTATAAGTATTAGTACCAATGCTAATAATAATGCAGTTAACTATATAAATTTAGGATATTTAACCACTTTTTCTGCAGGGATTGATGTCACAGGAAATGCTACTATTACTGGAAATCTTGACATTGGTACTAGTTCTGATGCAAGTAGATATCTTTACTTTGATAAAGCAGCTACAGGTGAAAATGGAATTGTATTTAAAAATGCTGGAAATAATAAAATTAAGATATTACAGGATTCTAATGAACACTTAAGAATTTACACTAATAATACTAATCTTGGTTTAAGTATTTTAGAAACTGGTGCTGTTCAAGTCGCTAGGCAATTAGAATTCACACAAACAACAACTACATTTGTAAACCCAGGTATTACTTATCATACTAATAATAATCTTTATATAAAGGGTGGAAGTGCAGGATTAATTTTATCTGATGATGGTGGACAAAACACTATTCAAATTTCTGATTCATCTGATCATATTAAATTTGAAACTGGTGATGGGACACAAAGAGCTATTATTAATTCATCAGGACTTGATATTAAGAGTGGTGGATTATTAATAGATGGTACTGAAAAAATTAATAGTAGCGGAAGATTGGCTGGTGAAGACCAAAGAGCACAAATAAGTGGTTCTTCAACTGGGTCATTATTTGGTAATTATCCAACAGGTGGATCTAGTGGTACAGCATTTATAAGATTTATACAACAAAACTTTACAGGCATACCAGGTTCAATTAAGTATTACGTAAGTGGTGCAAGTACTACAATAGCAGAATCAAATACATACTTAAAATTTGTTATGGAAGCAGATGGTGATTTTCACGCTGATGGCGATCTTATAGGTTTTTCAACAACCACTGGTTCTGATAGAAAGTTAAAAGAAAATATTAGGGATTTAGAAGGTTCATTAGATAAAACACTTAAACTTAGAGGTGTACAGTTTGATTGGAAAGATGAAACCAAAGCTAATGATCAAATCGGTTTTATTGCTCAAGAAGTAGAAGAAGTATTACCAGAAGTTATAAAAGAAGTAAAAACACTTACAAAAGAAGATGAAACTCACTTAACAGTAAATTATCCCGCAGTAGTACCTTTACTTGTTGAAGCTATAAAAGAGCAACAAACCATTATAAATAGATTAGAGGAGAGATTAAATAACCTCGAAAATAAAGGAGAAGAATAGAATGGCAATTACAAAAAACACTAAAGTAGAAAGAATAGATATTACTCCAGCTGTAGATTCATCAGCCGACAGTACTACTAATGATGCATATCCTACTGTTTATGTAGTTTATCTAGATACTATTGATGATTCATCTGATGATGATTTACCTATAGTGCATACCAGAGGTAAAACTTTTTATAAGTTTAATAGCGATGGCGACGAAACTACATACAGTTCAGAAGATAGTTTAATACAGACAGTATTAGGCGCAATTTGGAGTTAAGATGGCAAAACCAAACAGTAAAGATACACTTAAAGATTATTGCTTAAGATCATTAGGTGCACCAGTCATTGAAGTAAATATTGATGATGATCAGCTTGATGACAGAGTTGATGAAGCTTTACAGTTTTACCAACACTATCATCAAGATGCAATAGAAAAGTTTTTCTTAATACATACAGTTACATCAGATGATATTACTAATGGTTATATACCAATAAATGATTTAATTACAGATGTAGTTAGAATGATGCCTTTAAATGATACTGAGTCAGGTGATAAAATGTTTGACGTAAGGTATCAAATACATATGAATGATATGTATAACCTAGGGTTTATGGGAAGTCTATCTGAATATGTTATGAGTATGGAATACTTAAACTTATTAGATATGGTCGTCGATTCAGATGAAAAGCATATTAACTTTGAAAGACATAAAAACAGATTAACGATTCATATGGATTGGTCTGAAGAAGTCGAAGCTGGTAATAAGATTGTAGTAGAGTGTTATAGGATTATTGATCCTGATACATATACAGATGTATATAACGATTACTATTTAAAGAAATATTGTACAGCACTCATAAAAAGACAGTGGGGTTTAAACTTATTAAAGTTTGAAGGAATGCAAATGCCAGGAGGTGTTACATTCAACGGAAGACAATTATATGATGATGCTTTAACAGATTTAGAAAGATTAGAAGAAGAAGCAAGACTTAACTGGGAAGCACCAGTTGATTTTTACACAGGATAATATATGCCAAGAAATGTATATTTCAGTCAAGCGGTAAAGTCAGAGCAGAATTTATATGAAGATTTAATTATTGAATCTTTAAAAATATATGGACAAGATGTCTATTATATACCTCGTACTTTAGTTAACCGTGATAATATTTTAGGAGAGGATCCTGCCTCTAGTTTTGACGACGCTTATTTAATTGAAATGTATTTTGAAAATGTTGAAGGGTTTGAAGGAGACGGGGACTTATATTCTAAGTTTGGATTAGAGATTAGAGACGAAGCTACATTCGTGGTATCGCGTAAAATGTGGAATCAGTCTATTGGTAGATTTGACACAAGAATAAGTCCTAGGCCACAAGAAGGCGATCTAATATTCTTACCTATGACTAATTCATTCTTTGAGATTTCGTATGTTGAAGATGATTCACCATTCTTCCAGCTATCAAATTTACCTACTTATAAAATGAATTGTAGATTATTTGAATACAGTGACGAAGAATTTGAAACTGGTGTAGATGCTATTGATGATAAGATATCACAAAGCAGTTTTCAAATTGTATCAGATATATCTGTGACAGGTGGTAACCATCCTAAAGTAGGAGAAGTGTTAAGACAAACTCAAGTAGCTGCGGTAGGAGATACTCCAGCAATCGTTGTATTTGGAGAAGTTGCTTCTAGAGATAAAGTATCAGATACAGTAGGTAAACTATATTTACAAAACGTAGGTGTTACTGGTTCCAATGATGCAAGAGATTTTATTGTATCAGCTACACAACCATTAGTAGGTGATGAGTCAGGATATAGTGTTAATATAACTAAGATATATGGATTAAATGATACATCAGGCGAGGCATTTATATCAGATGGTGCTGCGGATAATATAGCCTTTGAAGCATTTGAATCTGGGTTTATGGACTTTAGTGAAAGTAATCCATTTGGAGAACCATAATGTTTGGAGATCATTTTTATCACGCAACAATGAGAAAGTCCGTGGCGGTCTTTGGTACTTTATTTAATAATATTAAAGTAATCAGAAAAGCTTCAGGCGGTGGTGTATTAAATCAAGTTAAGGTACCATTATCTTATGGACCAAAACAAAAATTCTTAGCAAGATTAGACCAAGAAACCGGGATTGATGCTCCATTAGCAATTAAGTTACCACGTATGGCTTTTGAGATTACTGGCCTAGAATTAGACACGGCTCAAAAATTACAAAAAAGAAATGTTATTAGTGAATCACATGGCAGTGATATAACTAAAAAGAAAACAATTAAACATTATACATCATATAATATAGGTATGTCATTATATGTAATGGTAAAAAATCAAGATGATGGGCTTCAAATAGTAGAACAGATATTACCATTTTTTCAGCCCGAATACGCAGTAAGCATTAAGCCAGTAGATGGCTTTGATCATAAACAAGATGTACAAGTAATTCTAGGTGGTGTAAATATAGATGATCAATACGAAGGTGCGTTTACTGAAAGAAGAGTTTTAATATATCAAATGGACTTTACAATGAAAATGAAATTTTATGGTCCAACTGCAGATGTTAATGTTATTAGAGAAGTTAATGTTGATTTCCATGATAAAGAAAATGCTACAAAAACATTTGAACAAATGGACTTTACAGTAGGTAATACAGACACTGCTGATAATTATACTATAACAAAAACAATTACTGAAGGTGAATAATGGATAAAGATAAGATGATGAAAAACTTAGAAAAGAATGTCCCAACGAAAATACAGGATAGACCAATTAAGCTTGATAAAGATGTGAAAGATGATTATGATTTTTCTAGAAGAACATATAGAGATTTAATACATACTGGCACTAGGTCCTTAGATGTTTTAGCTGAGCTCGCACGCGAGAGCGAGCACCCGAGAGCCTTTGAAGTTCTATCAAAAACTATTAAAGATATAGGTGATACTACTGAAAAGTTAATGAAACTTCAAAAAGATAAAGCAGATATTACAAAAGAAGAGCGAGATGAAGCTAAAAAGATAACTAATAATAATGTATTTGTAGGTAGCACAACGGATTTACAAAGAATGTTATTGCAAAAAGATACAGTAATTGATGTCAGCAATAAAGAATAACGAATTAGGGTACTTAGGAAATCCTAACGTCAAAAGAGATGGTGTCGAAACATCATTTACTAAAGACGAAATTTTAGAGTATCAAAAATGTATGGAGGATCCTTCGTACTTTGCAGAAAAATATGTAAAGATTATTTCACTAGATGAAGGGTTAATACCATTTCAGCTATATGACTATCAGCGTAATATGTTTGAGCAGTTTAAAGAAAACAGATTTAATATCGTTTTAGCTTGTAGACAAAGTGGTAAATCAATATCATCAGTTGTGTTTTTACTATGGTATGCTATATTTTATCCAGAAAAAACTATTGCTGTATTGGCTAACAAAGGTGCAGTTGCTAGAGAGATGCTATCCAGAATAACATTAGCATTAGAGAATTTGCCATTCTTTTTACAGCCTGGCTGTAAGTCACTTAATAAAGGTTCATTAGAGTTTAGTAATAATTCAAAGATTTTAGCATCAGCAACAACTGGTAGTTCTATCAGGGGTCTTTCTATTAACTTATTGTTCTTAGATGAGTTTGCTTTTGTGGAGAATGATGCACAATTCTATACATCAACTTATCCAGTAGTATCAGCAGGTTCTGATACTAAAGTTATTATTACATCAACGGCAAATGGTATAGGTAATGTATATCATAAACTATGGGAAGGTGCTACTCAAAAAACTAATGAATTTATACCATTTAGGGTTGATTGGTGGGATGTACCAGGAAGAGATGATAAATGGAAAGAAACAACAATAGCTAATACATCCGAATTACAATTTGACCAAGAGTTTGGTAATACATTCCATGGCAGAGGTAATACTCTAATAGATGCATCTACGCTATTAGCACAACAAAGTAGAAGTCCATTATATTATAAAGAAAATATTAATGTGTATGTTGAGCCAGAAATTGGTCATAACTATGTAATGACTGTTGATGTTTCAAAAGGTAGAGCTCAGGACTATAGTACATTTACAATTATAGACGTAAGTACAACTCCTTTTCAACAAGTTGCTACTTTTAGAGATAATAATATATCACCAATGCTAATGCCTGATATAATATATAAGTATGCAAAAACATATAATGAAGCATACGTTATTATAGAAAGTAATGACCAGGGCGGCATAGTGTGTAATGGGCTATATTACGAAATAGAATACGAAAATATGTTTGTAGAATCTACAATTAAAGCTAATGCTTTAGGTTGTACAATGACCAAAAGAGTAAAAAGAATTGGTTGTTCATCTATAAAAGAATTATTAGAACAGAAAAAGTTAATGATTTACGATTCAAATACTATAATTGAAATGAGTACATTTGTATCTAAAGCAAATTCTTGGTGTGCAGTACCACCAAATCATGATGATTTAATGATGAATTTAGTTATGTTTGGATGGTTTACAACTACTGATATATTCCAAACAATTACAAATATAGATATGAAAACTATGTTATATAATGAAAGACTAAAAGCTATACAAGACGACATGTTACCTTTTGGACTTGTAGACAATGGAGATTCAGAAACTAATAAATATATAAAAGATGACGACGGAAATATATGGTTTGAAACAGAATGGAAAAGTTCACAGAATATTTAACAGAAGATGTAACTCCTGCTAAGGATTTACATGTAGTAATTATGGGCCTCGGCGATGAGGAGGGCACCTTTGCGGAATTAATGCAGAAGGTGTGTGATAAAAATAAAATTAAGAATACTTTAATTGATGTAGATGAAGCTTATATGGTTTCGAGTGATGTTGAAATTGGCTCAGTTAAGATACGTAATTATGATGGAAAAGATAATCAAATCAATATTAATATTCAAAATACTATTATATTTGTTAGAGCAGGAGCTCTTAAATCACTCACATCTCAAGCACTTGTGTCTACGTTACAGAATATTGGTTTCTTTTTAATAAACGATTTAGAGACAATGTTACTATGTGATAATAAAATGACATCTACATTAGCACTTGAAAGAAATAATATATCAGTGCCTAGAACTGCAATAGTAAATAACGTTAAGTCAATAGAAGAAGCACATAAAAGAATAGGCGGTAAGTTTCCTGTAATTATAAAAACATTACGGGGTACTCAAGGTATTGGTGTATCAAAAGTTAATGATATGAGCTCACTTGTATCTGTATGTCAATCTCTATGGAAATTTAAAGCTGATTTATTAATACAAGAATACTTTAAGTTAGAATCGGATATAAGAACTCTTGTAATAAATAATAAAATAGTTGGTTCAGCTGAAAGAAGAAAAAAAGAATCAAAAGAATTTAGAAACAATGTACATTTAGGAGCTGAAACGCTTCCATATAGTTTATCAGATGAAGAAAAGAAATTAGTAATAGACGCAGCTAGATGTACCGGAGCTTCGTATTGTGGAGTAGATCATTGTAAAGTAGATGACAAGTTTTACATATTAGAAGTAAATGGCAGTCCAGGAATACGATCACATTTCTTAGGGTATAATTTAGAGACAGGAAAGAAAACTAAAAAGATTTCAGATTTTGAAGTATTAGATGAAATACTATTATGGTTTAGTGATGACCACAATAGAAGGCCGTTAATGAGACAAGAAGTTGGATATATTGAGAGTATAAAACTCGATGGTATGAAAGATAATCTCATTAGAGCAAAATTTGATACAGGTAATTCAGCATCAGCAACTATGCTTCATGTTGATGAAATGAAATTAGATGGAGATATCGTAACTTGGAAAAAGAACGGTATTACATTTACTAGTGATATTATAGATATATCTGAACCACGAAGAGGTCTTAAAGCTTTTGATAAAAGACCTGTTATAGAGCATGGAATCACATTCAATAATAAAAAATATATGATGGAAATAGGGTTAACTGAAAAGGATACAGCATCTGAAATGTTAGTTAATCGTAAAGATATGACCAAATTTAGAGTTAGTGTACATCCTAATAGATTATTTATGGTAAGTGATTACGCAGGAAAGGACGATAGCACAAACCATTAGTGCATTAAAAACAGTATTTTTATAAATAATAGTAAGTGAATATAACCGTATTATGAATAACATATTAACTAACTCAATAAATAGAGGATAAAGCGATGGCATTTCAAGTATCACCAGGCGTTTTAGTATCAGAGATTGATGCAACAAACGTCGTACCAGCGGTGGCCACCAATATCGGTGGATTTGCTGGACAATTTAACTGGGGTCCGGTTAACAAAGTAATTCAAGTAAGTAGTGAAAACGAACTTGCTGAAAACTTTGGTAATCCCGACAACAGTAACTTTGGGCACTTCTTAGTAGCAGCGTCATATTTAAAATATGGAAACGCACTAAAAGTGACTAGAGGAGCCGTTTCTGGAATGAAAAATTCTAGTAATGGCGCTGGAATAGCGATTCAGAATGAAGATTTATTTACGGGTACTACTCTTACAGGCCATAACTGGATTGCAAGATATGCTGGAGCCTTAGGCGACAGTTTATCTATAGAATTCGTTACAGCTAAAGTAACTGATAGTGCTTTTAATAATTGGTCACATTCTGGATTGTTTGCTACAAAACCTGGAACATCTGACTACGCAAAACCAATTGACACTGATTCTAACGATGAAATTCATTTGGTTGTGAAAGACACAGGTGGTTTAATAACAGGTACTAAAGGCAGTGTATTAGAAGTTTATGAATATCTTTCAATGGCTTCTGATGCAAAAGACGGGGCAGGTAACTCTTTGTTTTTCAAAGATGTTATTAACCAAAAATCTAAATACATTTATGTAGGTATCATTGATGATACTGATGCAACTGCAATTCAAGATGCAGGAACATTAGTGTCAGCACATACTGGAGTAACAGGTGGATTTACAAGTTTAACTACTTTACAAACTATTGTATTTAGTAATGGATCTGACGGCTCTTCAGCAATGACTGATTCAGAATTACAAACTGCTTATAATAATTTAGCTGATGCAGATACAGTGGATATATCTTTACTGTTCTGTCCAAGTGCTGCTGTAGCTACAGCAAATCATGTAATTGGTATAGCTGAATCTAGAAAAGATTGTATAGCTTTTGTATCACCTGAAGTATCAGACACAGAAGGTCTATCATCATCTGCTCAACTTACTGCAGTAACTGGTTTTGCTACTGGTTTAGATTCAAGCTCATACGGCTCATGTGACTCAAGTTCAGTATATGTATACGATAAATATAACGATGTTTATAGATACATTGCTGCTTCTGGACATATGGCTGGACTATGTGCTAAATCTGAAAGATTAGCAGATGCATGGTTCTCACCTGCAGGATTTAATAGAGGTAATCTATTAGGAATAACTAAATTAGCATTTAATCCAACATCTGGACAAAGAGATTCTCTTTATAGTGCAAGAGTAAATCCAATTATATCAGCACCTGGTCAAGGTACTGTATTATTTGGAGATAAAACATTGCTGAAGAGACCATCTGCGTTTGATAGAATAAATGTAAGACGATTATTCATTGTCATGGAAAAAGCTGTAAGTACGGCTGCAAAATTCCAGTTATTCGAATTTAACGACGATTTTACAAGAGCCCAGTTCAAAAACTTAGTTGAACCGTTCTTAAGGGACGTAAAAGGAAGAAGAGGTCTAACAGATTTTTCAGTAATCTGCGATGACACTAATAACACATCAGCTGTAATTGATAGTAATAATTTTGTTGCTGACATATTTGTTAAGCCAACAAGAAGTATCAATTTCATACAGTTGAATTTTATAGCAACAAGATCCGGAGTAGAATTCTCCGAGATATCTAGTTAAGGGAGGAATATAACATGGCAATTTTAGGAGTAGACGATTTTAAATCAAAACTCGTTGGTGGCGGTGCTAGAGCCAACCTTTTCAAAGTAACGCTCAACTACCCATCATACGTGAATGGTGATGTTGAACTAACATCATTTATGTGTAAAGGATCACAATTACCTGCATCAATAATTGCACCTGTACCTGTATTATTCAGAGGCAGACAATTACAATTAGCGGGTGATAGAAGTTTTGAACCATGGGGTGTTACCGTTATTAATGACTCAGGAATGGAAGTCAGGAACGCTATGGAAAGATGGATGAACGGCATGAATTCTAATGTAAGTAATGTAGGGTTATCAAATCCTATTGATTATATGGCAGATGCAGTAGTCGAACAGTTGGATAAAGCTGGTAACGTAACTAAGAAATATGACTTTAGAGGAATATTTCCAACAAACGTTAATGCGATCGATCTTTCATACGATAACGAAAACGCTATTGAAGAGTTTGCAGTAGAGTTCCAAATTCAATATTGGGAATCTAACACAACTTCGTAAGTGTATAAATAATAGTAGAGGAGGGGCAATAGTCCCTCCAATATTATAGGATTGAAATATGGCAGAAATTTTCGGATTTGAAATAAAGAGAAAAACAGATGAGCCTTTAAGGCCTTCATTTGTACCAAAGAGTGAAGATGATGGTGCTGGTGTTATTAAAGCTGGTGGCCACTTTGGAGCTTATATCGATATGGACGGTGACAAAGCAAAAACCGATGTCGATTTAATATACAAGTATAGAGATATAGCAACTCAACCAGAATGTGATCAAGCTATAGAGGATATTATTAATGAAGCAATTGTAGGAGATTATGACGAAGCTCCTGTAGATGTTATACTAGACAAATTAAAAATTAGTGATAAAATTAAAGAAAACATTCGAGCAGAATTTAAGTATATATTAACCCTTTTAAATTTTAATCAATATTCACATGATATATTCAGAAAGTGGTATGTTGATGGAAGATTACCTTATCACATTATATTAGATGGTGATAATCAAAAAGCAGGTATAAAAGAATTAAGATATATTGATCCTACTTGTTTACGTAAAGTGAAAGAAGTAGAAGAAAAGAAAGACCAGAAAACTGGCGCAAATGTAATAACTAAAATAGATGAATACTTTTTGTATCAAGACAATAAGTTAGGAAAATATAACCAAGGCGTTAAAATATATCCTGACTCAATAGCATATTGTACATCAGGTGTTATGGATCCTCAAAAGAAAAGGATCTTATCATATTTGCAAAAGGCTGTTAAACCAGTCAACCAATTAAGAATGATGGAAGACTCACTTGTTATATACAGAATAAGTAGAGCTCCAGAAAGAAGAATTTTTTATATTGATGTAGGTAACTTACCAAAAGGTAAAGCTGAAGAATACCTCAAAGGTATTATGAATCAGTATCGTAATAAATTAGTTTATGATGCTACTACAGGTGATATTAAAGATACTAAAAAACACATGTCAATGTTAGAAGACTTTTTCTTACCTAGAAGAGAGGGCGGAAGAGGTACAGAAATATCAACATTGCCAGGTGGTGAAAACCTAGGACAGATTGAAGATATTATATATTTCCAAAAGAAATTATATAGAAGTTTAAATGTTCCTGTTGATAGATTAGAACAAGAGTCAGGATATACATTAGGTAGAACCACTGAAATAACAAGAGACGAAGTTAAGTTTAAAAAGTTTGTAGATAGATTAAGAAAAAGATTTTCTGATTTGTTTATGCAGTTATTAAAAACTCAACTTATACTTAAAGGTATAATTACTAAAGATGATTGGCATCAGTTTAAAGAGAAGATACACTTTGACTTTATAGAAGATAACTACTTCTCAGAACTGAAACAATCGGAAATGATTAGGGAAAGGTTTGAATTATTAGGCTCTGTACAAGAATTTGTAGGTAAGTTTATTTCTATAGAATGGGCTACTAAAAATATTCTAAATATGGACGAAGATGATAAAAAACAGATGGATGCACAGATTGCTAAAGAAAAATCTGCTGGTTTATACCCGGCAGAAGATGAATTCTAAAGTATTGAAGGCGTCTTTTTTATAAATAATAGTGAGGAATAAATAATGTCAGTAGAAAATTTAGTTAACCATTTAAAAGATGGTAATAACAATAAAGCTAATAAAGAATTCAATGGTGTCTTAGGTCAGAAAATAACTGACGCACTTGACGCTAAGAAGATTGAATTAGCATCTACTTTGATTCAGAGAAACAAAGAAGAACAGGAATAAAATGAAACTTATTACTGAACATATAGATCAGGAGTTAGATATCATATGTGAGGCCAAGAAAGACGGTGGAAAGGATTATTTCATCGAAGGCGTCTTTATGCAATCTAACCAAAAGAATAGAAATGGTCGTATTTACGAAAAGAAAACGCTTGAAAAAGCTGTAGAGAAATACGTTACCGAACAAGTTAAAACGGGGAGAGCTGTTGGTGAGTTAAATCATCCTGAGGGTCCAACAGTTAACCTTGATAAAGTTTCACACAAAATCAATAATCTGCATTGGCAGGGTAATGATGTTGTAGGAAAGGCATCAATACTTAAAACCCCTATGGGCAAAATAGTCGAAGGACTGCTCGAAGGTGGTGTTAAGCTTGGTGTATCAAGTCGTGGTATGGGAAGTCTTGTAGCAAAGAATGGTGTCCAATATGTGGGGTCTGACTTTATGTTAGCCACAGTTGATATAGTTCAAGACCCTAGTGCTCCATCTGCATTTGTAAATGGAGTTATGGAAGGTGTTGAATGGGTATGGGATAATGGAATCATTAAGCCACAAGATATTGAATTAATTGAGACTGAAATAAAAAGTACTTCGAGTAGAAACCTTCCAGAGGTTGAAATTCGAGCATTTAAAAATTTCCTCTCTAAACTAAACTCTCAAAAATAGGAGAATAAATTATGTCAGAAGACGCTATTAGAAATGAACTAGCAGAAGACATAGCTACAGAAGAGGTAGTACTTTCAGAAGAGGAGAGTTCAGAAGAAGAGAACGTTGTAGTCAACGAGGAAACTGAAGAACTTGAAGAAGCTTCTAAGAAAGAAGACGCTCATGGTGAAGAGGAAGAAGAAGAGGAGAAGAAAGAATCTGTAAAAGAAGAAACTCCTTCTGTTAATATTCCTAAAACTAAAGCTGGAGTAATCCAAGCTGCTGTAGAAATGCTTAAGAAAGCTAGAAAAGAAGACGCGCAGAAACTTTATGCTAAAATGGCAAAAGTCGACGAAACTTCTGAAGAAGAATCAATCGCATCAGTAGATGCTGCTTTAAAGAAAGCTAAAAAGGCCGTAGATCCTAAAGCTAAAGCTAAAGTAGAATCTGTTGATTTTGATGAAGATTTAGACGCATTAGTTAAAGAGGAAGCAACCCTTTCTGAAGAATTCAGAGGAAAGGCGGGGTTAATCTTTGAAGCTGTATTAACATCTAAGTTAACACAGGAAGTTGAAAGACTTGAAAGCGAATACGCGCAAAACCTTGAAGAAGAAGTATCTGACCTACAATCTTCACTCGTAGAAAAGGTAGATTCATACCTTAACTATGTTGTTGAAAATTGGATGAAAGAGAATGAAGTTGCAATTCATAACGGATTACGTACTGAAATTGCTGAAGACTTCATGAATTCTTTACAAGGTGTGTTCAAAGAGCACTACATCGAAGTACCTGAAGGTAAGGTTGACTTAGTTGATGAACTCAACGAATCAGTCACTGAACTAGAAGAAACTTTAAACAAAACCACAGAAGATAATATCGAACTACACAATAAAGTTCAAGTTTTAGAAAGAGCTGAAGTTGTGAGAGAATTATCTGAAGGGCTTGCTGAAACTGAAGCTGAAAAATTAGCATCTTTGGTTGAAGATATTGAATTTGATAACAAAGAAAACTTTGAAACAAAAGTACAAGTTGTTAAAGAATCATACTTCAAACAAGACGTTAGCGAATCAGTTGATGAAGTAGATAGTCTATTAGGTGAAGATAATGTCGAAGTCGACTTATCAGATTCTATGGCTAAATACACACAAGCTATAACAAACTTTACTAAATAAATTATAAGGGGAAAACAGAAATGTTTAATGCAGACGCAAAACTTATGGAAAAATGGGGTCCAGTTCTAGAGCACGAAGGTGCACCAGAAATTAACGACCGTTACAAGAAGAGTGTAACAGCTCGCTTGTTAGAAAACCAGGAAGTTGCTCTAAAAGAAGAAAGACATCAAGCACAAGGGAATATGATTTCAGAAGCCGCACCAGTTAACCAAACAGGTTCAGGCATCGATAATTTTGACCCAGTACTTATTTCTTTAGTCAGAAGAGCAATGCCTAACTTAATTGCTTACGATATCGCTGGCGTTCAGCCAATGAGTGGTCCTACAGGACTTATCTTTGCAATGAAATCAAGATACACTAACCAGACAGGTACTGAGGCTTTACATAATGAAGCTGATACAGACTTCTCAGGTGTGGGTACTCACGAAGCAGATCCAACAGGTTTGGGTTCAGCTGCTGATACTGACTCTAATGACGGTATCTTTGATGAAGCTGAATCAACAATCACATCAGACTTTGGTGTTGGTATGGCTACTTCAAGAGCAGAACAATTAGGAAACACTTCAGGTGTTGACTTTGGTCAGATGGCATTCTCAATCGAGAAGGCAACTGTAACTGCTAAATCAAGAGCTTTAAAAGCTGAATACACAATGGAACTTGCACAAGATCTTAAAGCTATCCACGGATTGGATGCTGAAGGTGAACTTGCTAATATCCTTTCATCTGAAATCTTAGCTGAAATCAATAGAGAAATGGTGAGAACTATTTTAGATAAAGCTAAAATCGGTGCTAGACAATCAAACGTAACTGTTAAAGGTGTGTTTGATGTTGAAACTGATTCAGACGGTAGATGGATGGTTGAGAAGTTCAAAGGTCTTATCATGCAAATCGAAAGAGAAGCAAACGTTATTGCTAAAGAAACAAGAAGAGGTAAAGGTAACTTTGTCTTATGTTCTTCAGACGTAGCATCTGCTTTAGCTGCAGCTGGTCTATTAGACTACACTCCTGCTTTAAGTGCTAACTTAAATGTTGATGACACAGGTAATACTTTTGCTGGTGTTCTTAACGGTAGATTAAAAGTGTATATAGATCCATATGCAACTACTGATTTCGTATGTGTTGGTTACAGAGGTACTAACCCATATGACGCTGGTATGTTCTATTGTCCATACGTTCCACTAACAATGGTTAAAGCCGTTGGTGAGAACGATTTCCAACCAAGAATCGGATTCAAAACTAGATACGGTATGGTTGCCAACCCATTTGTTGGTGCCTCCGCTGGTAATGATACTGGTGCAGCAAGAGCTAACCAATATTACAGAATCTTCAGAGTTGACGGAATCATGGAGTAAGGATAGTTTTTAACTATTTTTTAAGGGGGTTCTTCGGAACCCCTTTTTTTTATGTATAAATAATAGTATGAGTACATTAACAACAAATAAGAACTTTTTAAGTCCAGTTGGATTTCAATTTAAAATCAATAGTGGTAAATATGCCAATGTTGAATACTTTTGTATAGCTGCCTCATTACCATCTGTCAATTTACCACCGGTCTCTGTACCATATAGAGGTGTTAATTTAACAGCAACAGGTGATAAACTACAGTTTGAAGATTTGACCCTTCGTATAAATGTTACTGAAAATATGGAAAACTATATTGAAACATTTAATTGGTTAGATACTATATTACAAAGTGGTACTGCAGAAGATCATAAAGAAGATGCTACATTAATGATATTGAGCTCACATAATAACGTAAATAAACAAATAGAATTTAAAGGTATATTCCCAACAGGAATTACTGGTGTAGATTTTAATACACAGTCTACTGATATTGAATTTGTTCAAGTAGACATTACATTCTCATACACTTACTTTGAAGTAAAATAACTATTTACATTTTGATAAAACTATAGTATAATATATAATATGAATAATTTGCAACAAATTTTAGAAATGTGGAAAGAAGACTCAGAAATAGATGAAATGAATCTTGATGAATCTTCTAGACAATCCGCCAAACTACACTCCAAGTATTTAGAAATATATTCAGTTCATAAGATGAGACTGAAAAGAGCTGAAGCTGAATTTAAAGTGCTACTTAAAGACAAATGGCTACATTATAACGGCAAGTTAACACAAGAACAAATTGATGAAAAAGGATGGGATTACGACCCATTAAATGGTCTTACAGTATTAAAAGGCGATATGAATTACTACTATGATTCAGATTCTCATATACAAGAAGCACAAGGTAAAATCGATTACCTTAAAGAGACATGTGATACTCTTAAAGAAATAATGGAGAATATTAAATGGCGACATCAGAATATTAAAAACATGATTGAATGGAGAAAGTTTACTAGCGGAATCTAATAATGGACTCTATAACTATACAAAAAAAGAATGAAGTCTTTATGCATATTAAATGCGAAGCTTCTATAGAAAAAGAGTTATCAGAACACTTTTGTTTTTTTGTACCTGGTTACAAATTTATGCCAGCATATCGTAACCGTATGTGGGATGGCAAAATTAGGTTATACGATCTTAGAAAGAAAACATTATACTGTGGTTTGTTTAAATACTTACAGGAGTTTTGCACTATAAGAAATTATACTCTAAATGAGGTCGAGAGTGAAAAATATAGTACCGTATATCAATTAGATACACATGACATAAATTCCTTTTTATCCCAATTAGTCCTTTCTGTGAAGGGTAGTGATATAACCCCTAGGGATTACCAATTAGATGCACTCTCGCAGTGTTTATCACAGAATAAATCTTTATTATTATCACCAACAGCTTCTGGTAAGAGTTTAATCATATATTTAGCTGTTAGATACTTTTTAGATCACTATAATCAAAATGTTTTAATAATTGTACCAACTACATCATTAGTAGAACAGATGTATTCTGATTTTGCTGATTATTCAGAAAAGGATAGTTGGGACGTAGCAGAAAATTGCCATAGGATATATTCAGGAAAAGAAAAATTTGGATTAAAACAAAGAATACTAATTAGTACATGGCAATCAATATATAAACTGCCAGGACATTGGTTTCTAGACTTTGGTATGGTTCTTGGTGACGAAGCCCATAATTTTAAAGCTAAATCCTTAACGTCTATAATGGAAAAATGTACAGAAGCTAAGTATCGTATAGGAACAACAGGAACACTTGATGGCTCACAAACTCATCAGTTAGTATTAGAAGGGTTATTTGGTCCAGTGTATCAGGTAACAACTACTAAAGAACTTATTGATAATAACGATTTATCACAATTAGATATTAAGATATGCTTACTTAAATATAGTGATGAAGTGTGTAAGATTGTGTCAAGATTAAAATACCAAGATGAATTAGACTTTATAGTACGATACGAAGAAAGAAACGAGTTTATTGTTAACTTGGCTGATAAAACATGTAAAGATGGTAATACATTAATACTATTTCAATACGTAGAAAAACATGGTAAACCATTGCATTCTCTATTACAAGAAAGAATAAATAATAATAGAAAATTATTTTATGTATCAGGGGAAACAGATGTCGATACAAGAGAACAGATCCGTGAGATTACCGAGACCCAAAAAGATGCGATTATTGTTGCTTCCATGGGTACTTTTTCTACAGGTATTAATATTAAGCGTTTACATAACATCATTTTTGCTTCACCAAGTAAGTCTCAGATTAGGGTTCTCCAAAGCATCGGAAGAGGATTAAGAAAGAGTGATGATGGTATTAATACTACTGTATATGATATTGCAGATGATTTACATTGGAAATCTAAAAAGAACTATACATTACAACATGCAGCTGAAAGAATTAAAATATACAGTAAAGAAAAATTTAATTACAAACTATTCGATTATAAGTTATAAATAATATTATATGGACACAAATATTCAATCTTTAAATATCAGACACTTTAAACTTGTTAACGGAGATGAGATTGTCGCACTAGTATCAGTGAATAACGACAGTAATTGGATTCTTGAGCGACCACTAGTAGTATCTTCTAATATACTCGGGTCATATGAGTTTGCACCATGGTTTCCATTTTCAGATGCTAAAGTGTTTAAAATATTAAAGAATCATATTATTCAGCATGTTCCTATTTCAGATTCAGCTAAAGAGAGTTATGTTAAGCTAGCTCTGACTGCTAAGCAATCGGTTCCCGAGAAACAGCGTTCTGAACAGGAAATACTTGAAGAGTACGAACAACAAATGATTGAAAAGTATTCGGACGATGGAGTGGACATTAAACCTAATGTTCCTAAGATAGTACATTAATTGTATATACTCCCCTCCTCCGGATATCTATATTATTATACCATACTTTTTCACATATGTAAATAGCTAAAGTGAAATTAAATGAAATTAATTAAAGAAATTAACTATTTACATTAGACTTAAACTGTGGTATAATATATCTATTATGGAGGAATTATAATGGCTAAGAATAAAGCACATTATGTAAACAACAAAGAGTTTTCACAAGCAGTATATGATTATGCTGTATTGGTTCAGGAAGCTCGTTCTAAAGAACAACCTATACCTAAAGTAACTGATTATATCGCAAAATGCTTTATTAAAATATCAGAAGGGCTATCTCATAGACCGAACTTCGTGAGGTATACTTATCGTGAAGAAATGGTAATGGATGCGGTTGAAAACTGTTTAAGAGCTATTGGTAATTATAAAATCGAAACAGCTACAAGAACAGGTAAACCAAATGCGTTCTCATACTTTACTCAAATTTGTTATTTCGCTTTTATACGTAGAATTACTAAAGAGAAAAGACAACAGGATATTAAGTTTAAGTTTATTGAGAAAATGGGTATTGAAGACTTTACTCAAATGGGTATGGACGATGCAGGAGCTCAAGAGACTATGGCTTATGTAGATACTTTAAGACAAAGAATTGGTCAAATAAGACACAAGGATGAAGCTATTAAAGTATTTGCTAAAGAAGAAAAGAAAAAAGAAAAACTAGAACTATTTATGTAATGAAAAAATTAACTACTAAACAAATATTAAGAGCAGAAAAGAGAAGAAAGAAACTTTTTGCTAAAGAAATTAAACGTAAAGCTAAAAGAGTATATGTAAAACAATATTACCGTGAAATGGCTCTTAAGTATAGAAAAGCAATCAGAAAAGCTAGAGCTGGATTATGAAAGTAGCTATTCTTAATGATACACATTGCGGTGTAAGGAATTCATCGGATATCTTTTTAGAATACCAAGGTAGATTTTATACTGAAGTATTTTTCCCATATTGTAATGAACACAATATTAAAAATGTATTACACTTAGGTGATTATTACGAACATCGTAAGTTTGTAAACTTTAAAGCATTAAATACAAATCGTAAACACTTTTTAGAACCACTCAAACAGTATGGTATGACTATGGATATAATCCCTGGTAATCATGATGTATATTATAAAAATACAAATGAGTTATGTTCTTTAAAAGAGTTATTAGGTTACTTTACTTCAAATGTAAATATATGTATGAAACCAACAGTATTAGATTACGATGGTTTAAAAGTAGCTGTTATCCCTTGGATTAATAATAGTAACTATAAAGATTATGTTGATTTTGCTATGAAGTGTGAAGCACCTATTCTTGGAGCTCATTTAGAACTTAAAGGGTTTGACATGATGGCTGGAATACCAAATCCTCATGGAATGAATGCTGATATCTTTTCAAGGTTTGAGTCCGTATTAAGTGGCCACTTCCATACTAAATCACATCAAAGTAATGTTCAGTATCTTGGTTCTCAAATGGAATTTACTTGGGCAGATGTTGATGATCCAAAATACTTTCATGTATTAGATACAGAAACAAGAGAGATTGAAGCAGTTAGAAATCCTATTACTATATTTAAAAAGGTAGTATATGATGATACAAAAACTGATTATGATAAAGTTGATATGAAACAATTTGAAAAGAAATTCATTAAACTAATTGTAATAAATAAAAACGATTTGTATATGTTTGATAAGTTTGTAGATAGATTACAAAATACAGATACATACGAACTCAAGATAGCAGAGTCATTTGAAGAATATCTAGGCGAAAGTGTTGAAGATGATAAAGTCTCTTTAGAAGATACTACCGAATTATTAGATTCTTATGTAGAAGCTGTTGATACAGATTTAGATAAAGAACATTTAAAAATTGAATTGAGGAAGCTTTATACAGAAGCTCAAAACCTAGAGGTATTATAATGGAATTAACGTACATAATCATAGCTATGGTAGTACCAACTATTGCTATTGCAATAATGTGGTATAAATGATACATTTTAAATCATGTGAATGGCAGAATTTCCTATCAACAGGAACTGACCCTATAAAAGTATTATTAGATAAATCACCGACTACATTAATCGTAGGTCAAAATGGTGCTGGTAAGTCAACCTTATTAGACGCACTATCTTTTGGTTTATTTGGTAAAGCTCATAGAGATATTAATAAAATGCAATTAGTGAATTCTATAAACGGTAAAGGTTCATTAGTTACCGTTGAGTTTTCTACTGGTGGTTCTGATTTTAAAATAGTTAGAGGTATTAAACCAAACAAGCTAGAGATTTGGCAAAATGGTAATATGATTAACCAAGCTTCTAATGTCAGAGATTTCCAACAGTTCTTAGAGCAAAATATATTAAAACTTAATCATAAATCTTTTCATCAGGTAGTTGTACTTGGCAGTAGTTCTTTTATACCATTTATGCAATTACCAGCATGGTCAAGAAGACAAGTTATCGAAGATCTTTTAGATATTAATATATTTTCTAAAATGAATATGTTATTAAAAGAAAGAAACGCTAAGATTAAAGAAGAACTAAACGATATAAACCATCAGATTGATATAGCTAAAACTAAAATAGATTCACAAAGTAAATATATAAAGAGTTTACAATCGTTAAATAAAGATCAAGTTGAAGGTAAACAATCTTCTATTGATA
>Ga0181390_1000271_pt1 | contig 22823 bp, 30 predicted proteins | sample 13SPOviralmetaG_FD_130085 | JGI IMG/M metagenome (GOLD analysis project Ga0181390, IMG submission 130085) | Marine viral communities from the oligotrophic San Pedro Time Series (SPOT) site, San Pedro Channel, CA, USA - 13 SPOT_SRF_2010-07-21 | ecosystem: Environmental > Aquatic > Marine > Strait...
CAAGACGATGAGAATTTCGTCATTGAAATCGCTGCGGCTGGATTCACGAAAGATGAATTCAACATTCATGTAGTGCCAGAAGGCAACAAGCTTGTTGTTCAAGGCGTACAAGATCGTGGTGAAGATAAGAATGAATATTACCATAAAGGAATCGCAGCTAGAAACTTCACACGCACTTTTGCTTTGTCAGAAGATGTAGAAGTCCTAGACGCAGATTTTGAAAATGGTATGTTATGTATCTCTCTAATCAGAATCATTCCTGAAGAGAAGAAACCTAAAGAAATCAAAGTGAAATAAAATAGGATATTATTATGGCCGAAGTACAAATTCTAAAGCTCTCCTCAGGAGAAGATATCATTGGCGCAGTCACTGAGGTAAACCTCGAAGGCGGCAAGATGATTCAAATTGAAAAGCCCTGTTATATTATGATGCGACCCAAGCCTGAGAATGAGTATGAATTTGTACTCGGCCTTACTCCTTACGCACCGTATGCAAAAAATAACGTAGTGCCAATCATGCCAATGCATGTTATCTCGGTCTTTGCACCAAACACTGATTTACTCAACGAATACAATCGCCGTTACGGTAGTGGCATTGTTGTCCCTGATGATAAAGTAGCAGCACCAGCACCTAAACAAATCATCACGGGATAAATTATGGACGCTGAAACACTAAAAGTTGTTGTTGAAGACTTGGACCGTATATTGTCACTAACAGGTGTAACTTTTCTTCGTGGCAAGTATTTAGAAAAGATAGAAGACCTTGAGAAGGAGGCACAATGTACGAATACAGAGCAACAATCCGCAGAGTAGTGGACGGTGACACCGTTGACGTAGACATCGACCTAGGCTTCGGCATTTGGTTGAAAGACGAGCGAGTCCGAATCATGGGTATCGACACACCAGAATCACGTACTCGTGACAAGGTAGAAAAGAAGTTTGGCAAAGCTGCCGGTGCTAGACTGAAAAGTCTTCTAGGTAAAACTGCTGTACTCAAAACTCGTGTGGCAAAAGACGGCGAAGACATGAAGGGCAAGTTCGGACGTATTCTAGGAGACTTTGAGGTCTATTATGCTGCCGAAGACCGATACTGCCTAGCCGGAGAGATACTAGTCAAAGAAGGCTACGCTGTGCTGTACGAAGGTCAGTCTAAGGACGATGTACAAGCAGCACACATGGTGAACCGCCAACGACTTATCGCTGAGGGTGTCGTATCACTCTGATTTCTCTCTACATGCGTATAGAGTTTTTGAACGATTGTTATATATTATCTACTTGACATTGTGTTGATTTTATTATATTATGGTTATAGATTTATTATTGTAAGGTGTATATGTGATGACAAACAAAGTTGATGTAAAAGAATCAGCCGATTATGACAACTTTCTAGAAAAAGATGTTCGTCTAAATGATGAATATACTATGTCACTAGAAAAATTCTTTGGTGATGAAATACCAGTTCCTCTTCCTCCAAGAGTATTATCGAGAGAAGAGAGGGCAGGTGTATACAAAGTTCTGTATGTTCATTTTCGTAATGTTGATGACATGGCAGATTTCTGCAAAGACATTGGACAGATGATTGACTATAATACCAATGTTGTCAATTATCCGAAAGTTGTGGCAGAAAACTCTTTATTTGATGATGAAGAAGACATTGTTAAAATCGACAAATCACTTCTTATTCCCCGTAAAAAGAAAACTGCAACTGAGAGCAAGCTTGATATTGAGGTTGACGAAGTTGTAGATGATGTGAATTCAAAGTGGCGAGACCACTGGATTGACATGCCAGAATATGAACAGAAAGAAGCAGCATCCTTTAGAACTATTCACATGCACTTTGAGAATAAAGAGTTTTATGAAGAGTTCGCAAAGAAGATAGGACAAGATATCACAGAAAAAACTAACTCTATCTGGTATCCAAAACTTTATGTGACAAAGAATATGTTGTTACGTTGGGTAGACGAAGAAGAAGCTAAGCCACTTCGACACCCGATGTACATTGTATCTAAAGGTCGTTCAGATACAATGATTACTTCTAGATCATTGTCACGCATGAAGATTCCACACTACATTATTATTGAACCTCAAGATGAAAAAGACTACGATGCCGCACTTGATACTTTCGGCATTCGTGACTATGTAACACTTCTTGTTGCTCCATTCTCAAATCATGGCGACGGCCCTGGTCGTGCTAGAAACTGGGCATGGGATCATTCAATTAGTATTGGTGCAACTTGGCATTGGGTACTTGATGATAATCTAGCAGACTTTTATCGCTTACATCAGAATGAAAGAATCAGATTCGAAAGCTCCACTGGTTTTCGTGTGATGGAAGATTTCTGTGACAGATACGAGAATGTGTACATTGCAGGTCCACAATACAGATTCTTTATTGCACCTAATCAAGCATATCCTCCTTTTGTCGCTAATACACGAATTTATTCTTGTTTGTTAATTCGAAACGACTGCAAACACAAATGGCGTGGCAGATATAATGAAGATACTGATATTTGTTTGCGTGTAATGAAAGATGGCGATGTCTGTCTACAATTCAACTCATTCATGCAAGGCAAAATGGCAACACAAACAGTTGCCGGTGGTAATACAGCAGAATTTTACCACGCTGAGAATACTGAAGCTATCAATGAAGAAGGATATAACACTGACGGAACTATCAACAAGTCTCAGATGCTTGCTGACATGCACCCAGATGTAGCTAGAGTTGTTTGGAGATATGGCCGCTGGCATCATCATGTGAACTATAATCCATTCAAGAAAAACAAGCTGGTATTGAAAGACGGACTAAACTTGCCTAAATCCACAAATACTTATGGAATGATCCTAGATAGAAACTTTAATGGGCAATAAAAGACTTGACATGTAGCTTCCTTTCTTTTATAATAGTTTAAATGATTGGGAGTTACTATGTTCTACACTTACGCTAAACACTACGGCAACAAAATCCTCTACAGAGGTATCAGCGAGAAAGGCAATCGCCAAATTGGCAATGACACCTTTCAGCCTACTTTGTTTGTCAAATCTGATAAACCTAGTAAGTACAAATCCATGTTCGGAGAAACCGTTTCTCCCATCCAATTCGATACAAATAAAGAAGCTGCCGAATTTATAAAAACCTATTCTGATGTTTCTAACTTTCCTATCTACGGACAATCAGATTGGTGTTATCAATACCTCACTCAAAAATTCCCAGAAGAAGTTCAGTGGGATCAAAGTAAAATCAAAGTTGTTTCTATAGATATCGAGACTACTGTTGACAACGGATTTCCTGACGTATTTAATCCTTTAGAGCAAGTCACTCTGATTACGATACAAGATGCTTACACCAAAAAGATTATCACATGGGGCTGCGGTGAATATACTCCTACTGAACATACTGCACACCTGAATGTTGATTATAGATGGTGTGAAGATGAGAAGGATCTGTTCACTAAATTTATTAATTGGTGGGCGCAAGATCCACCAGATGTTGTGACTGGCTGGAATCTGGCACTGTTCGATATTCCATATCTTGTCGCCCGTACAGACAGATTGTTTGGCGAAGACATGAAGAAAGGTTTTAGTCCTTTCAACTTAGTCCACGCAAAGACTGTAACAATGGGCAGTCGTGATTTTCTCAAGTACGATATTTGGGGTGTAGCACAGTTAGATTATCTTGACCTATATAAAAAGTTCACCTATGTTACTCGTGAGTCTTACAAGTTGGACTTTATCACAGAAGTAGAACTTGGACATAAAAAGCTAGAGAATCCTCATGATTCTTTCAAAGACTTTTATGAGAAAGACTGGAATCTTTTCGTAGAATATAACATCATCGATACTGTGTTGGTAGATCAACTAGAAGACAAACTCAAGCTGATTGAACTTTGTCTAACAATGGCATACGATGGTAAGATGAACTATTCTGATGTTGCATCTCCTGTAAAAACGTGGGACTGTTTGCTATACAATCATCTATGGGAACAGAATGTTGTTTTTGGTCAGAAAAGTCCAAAACAAGGTAGACAAATCGCAGGTGCATATGTACAAGAACCTGTTCCTGGCCAGTATGAGTGGGTAGAAAGCTTTGATGCTACTTCGCTTTATCCTTCTATCATTATGCAATACAATATGTCACCAGAAACTCTTGTGCCAGGCGAAGTGTACGATGTCACAGTTGACGGAATGTTAGAGAGAAAATATGAATTTGATGGTAAGTATGCAGTCGCTGCAAACGGACAATGCTTCTCAAGAAACAAGCTAGGATATATGCCAGAAATTGTACAAAAGTTCTTCGATGACCGTCAGAAATACAAGAAGCTGATGAAGAAATCAGAACAACTTCTTGAAGACACAAAAGATCCCAAGCACAAAAATGATATCGCAAAGTACAACAACTTTCAGATGGCAAGAAAGATTCAGCTTAACTCTCTTTATGGTGCGATGGCTAACGAGTACTTTAGATTCTACGATGACAGAATCGCAGAAGGCATCACGCTTTCTGGTCAGTATATTATTCGTGCTACTGCATCTGCTCTCGATACATTCGTGAATAAAATAGTAGGTACAACTGGCGAGACGTACAGTTTCTATTCTGACACAGATTCATGCTACATTACTCTGAAAGCAGTTGTTGACAAATATTTTGCAGACAAAGATGTTGCTAAGATAGTTGATGTTCTAGATCAGATTGGCACAGATCAAATTGAGCCATGTATATCAATAGCGATGGATGCATTGTCAGAGTATTCTCACGCATACGAGAAGAAGATATTCTTTAAGCGAGAAGCTATTGCAGATAAAGCTATCTGGATCGCAAAGAAACGATATGCAATGAATGTATATGACAACGAAGGCACTCGCTATCAAGAACCTAAACTCAAAGTCATGGGTCTTGAGATTGTTCGTTCGTCTACTCCTGCTCCTGTTCGTGAGTCTCTGAAAGAAGCAGTAAGATTGACACTTACAACAGACGAGAAGACTTTGCAGAATTTTATTCAAGATACCAGAGAGAAATTTAAGAATATGTCTGCCGAAGCGATTGCTTTTCCTAGAGGCTGTAACAACATGGGAAAATACTCTAGCAAAAAAGATATCTATTCGAAGGGTTGTCCTATACATGTTCGTGGCAGCTTGCTATATAATTATTATCTCGAAAAGAATAATCTCACTCACCGATACGAACAAATTCAAGAAGGTGACAAAATTAAGTTCTTGTATCTCAAAGAACCTAATACACTACGAGAAAATTGCATATCATTTAATGGCAAACTGCCAGAAGAATTCAATGTACATAGATATGTCGATTACGATTTGATGTTTCAAAAAGCTTTCTTAGACCCAATGGATACGATTGTAAAATCACTGAAATGGGACACCGAAGAGAAAAATACACTTGAGGATTTATTTTCATGAACGTAGCAATTATTGGTTATGGCTTTGTTGGCAAAGCAACAGAGTATCTACTGAAAAAAACAAACTGCACAATTCAAATACATGATCCAAAAAAATATTTACTTTGTGACTTTGATACAGTAGAGTATGCATTTGTCTGTGTTCCTACACCTACTACTGGCGGCGAACTTGATATTAGTATTCTGAAAGAAGTGTACGAGCAATATAAAGATGTTTGTCAGCTCGTCATTCGCAGTACTATTGGACCAGAACAAGTAAAAGAATTTCCTCAAGCACACATCATGCCAGAGTTTCTGCGTGAGCGTTGTTGGAAAGACGATGTAGATGATCCTGAGCTGCCATTGATTCTGGGTATAACGGACTACGATGCAGAGTTAGTAGAAATCTTTGAAGTGGTAGAGAAAACACTACATATTTACGAGCCTATAGAAGCGAGTATGTTTAAATTGATGCGTAATACTGCACTGGCTATGAGAGTAGCAGTTGCTAACGAGTTTTATGAAATTTGCCAGCGCAACGGTGTAGACTATTCTCTAATCAGCGAAAGGCTTTCTCATGATGCATGGACAGGAGGTACTCATTGGGATGTTCCTGGTCCGGACGGCAAAACTGGCTTTGGTGGCAGTTGCTTTCCAAAAGACTTGACACACATGAAAACATTGTGTTATAATGATCTTAATATTTTTGACACAGCTTTAAAAATTAACGATGAACGGAGAAATAAATGAGCTTACTTGAAAAACTAAAAAAGAATAGCACTATCAAAGACACTGCTATTCTAACCGAATCTAAATTCTTTACAACAAAAGATTTAGTACAAACCTCTGTTCCTGCGCTAAACGTAGCATTGTCAGGTAAACTAGACGGCGGCCTTGCTCCTGGTCTTACAATCTTTGCAGGTCCTTCTAAGCACTTCAAGACTGCTTTCTCGCTGTTGATGGCAAAGTCGTATCTTGACAAGTATCCTGAATCAGTTATTCTGTTTTATGATTCAGAGTTTGGTACTCCTCAAGCGTACTTCGATACTTTTGATATTGATACTACTCGTGTACTTCACACACCTATCACTGACATCGAACAGTTGAAGCATGATATCATGTCACAAGTAAATTCATTCGAACGCAATGACCGTGTTATGATTGTGATTGACTCTGTTGGCAACTTGGCATCTAAGAAAGAAGTGGACGATGCGCTTGAAGGTAAGTCTGTTGCTGATATGACCCGTGCAAAGCAATTGAAGTCACTGTTCAGAATGGTAACACCTCACTTGACTATCAAAGATATTCCGATGGTTGTTGTGAATCACACCTATCAGACGCAAGAAATGTTCAGCAAGGCAGTCGTATCAGGTGGCACAGGAATCTACTACTCAGCGTCTAATATCTTTATCATTGGACGGCAGCAAGAGAAGACTGGCACAGACATTACAGGCTACAACTTCATTATCAATGTTGAAAAGTCTCGCTTCGTGCGTGAGAAGTCTAAGATTCCTCTTGAAGTATCATTCGATGGTGGTATCAGCAAGTGGTCAGGGCTGCTAGACATGGCAATGGAATCTGGACATGTTGTCAAGCCATCTAATGGTTGGTATCAGAGAGTCGATACTACTACAGGCGAAGCGATTGATCCTAAGTATAGAAAAGCAGATACATACAAGAAAGACTTCTGGTTGCCTATTCTCTCCGATCAAACTTTCATCGATTGGATTTCAACACGATATACAATCTCAAGTTCAGATGGTATAATGCGTGAAGAAATCACCGAAGAGGATATTGCAGATGTTTACGAAGCAATCGAAGACTAAAGGTGCTTGTGACCGATGTCAAATTACAATATACGAATCTGACACCGCTGTATGCTTTCACACAGATGAGGAAGAACTTTATCTGTGTGAGACATGTGTCGAAGCTATTCGTGAAGAATTCGTGAAAGAAACTATCAAGGAAAATATTTAGTGCAACAAAATATTGAAAGAATTATTCTAGCTGGTCTATGTTACAATGAAGATTATCTCCGAAAGGTTATACCTTTTCTAAAGCCAGAATATTTTTCGAATGCATCAGAACGAGTAATATTTAATAAGATTAATCAATATGTAAATGAATACAATGCACCTCCGTCAAAGCAAGCTATTATAATTTCTACTACTGATGATAAATCGGTATCAGAAACTCAGTATAGTGAGATTCAAGAGATCGTAAACGATATTGAGCAAGGTGATAGCAAGCAACAGTGGTTACTAGATGAGACTGAAAAGTTTTGTAAAGATAAAGCACTATTCAATGCAATTATGGAAGGTATTCAAATCATTGACGGTAGAAATAAAGACATGGGCAAAGATGCATTGCCCAGTATTCTATCAGAAGCACTCGCCGTGGGTTTTGATAACACTGTCGGCCATGATTATATTGACAATGCTTCAGATAGATACGAGTTCTATCACAGACTAGAAGAGAAGTTGCCGTTTGATTTGGATATGTTCAACAAAATTACCGAAGGTGGTTTGTCAAATAAGACGTTGAATGTTGCGCTTGCTGGTACGGGTGTTGGTAAATCTCTGTTCATGTGTCATATGGCAGCAGGTCATATCTCACAGGGCAGAAATGTTCTGTACATCACACTAGAAATGTCAGAAGAGCGAATCGCTGAACGAATCGATGCTAATTTAATGAATCTGCCCATTGGACAGTTGAAAGACTTGTCTAAACAGATGTTTGATGACAGAATTGCCAAGATTAATTCTAAGATTCAAGGTCGTCTTATCATTAAAGAATATCCTACAGCATCTGCCCATGCAGGACACTTTAAGTCTTTGTTAAACGAGTTGACTTTGAAGAAAGACTTCTCTCCTGATATCATTTTTATTGATTATCTAAATATTTGTGCAAGTAGTAGATTCAAAGCTGGCTCATCTGCAAATTCTTACACAATTATTAAAAGCATTGCAGAAGAGCTACGAGGTTTGGCAGGTGAATTCAACTTACCCATATTCACAGCTACACAGACTACCCGGGGTGGTTACGGCAACAGTGATGTTGAGTTGACAGATACTTCAGAATCGTTTGGTCTTCCTGCTACAGCAGACATTATGGTAGCGTTGATAAATACTGAAGAGTTAGAAGAGCAAGGCGTAATTATGGTAAAGCAGTTGAAGAATCGCTATGCTGATCCTACAACTAATAAACGATTCATGATTGGCGTAGATAGAGCTAGAATGAAACTCTTTGACTTGGAAGACCCACAAGCAGGACTTACAGATTCTGGTGCGTCAAAGTATGATGAGACTCCAGTATTCGACAGGAAGAACCTGAGTGTTGAAAAAGATTATGGTAGCATAAAATTTTAATTCTATAAATAGTGAGAAAGGGAGTACTCACTATGACAGAAGAAACTAAGAAAGAATTTCATCCCGCAGACACTAACGGTGATGGTAAAGTAAGCGAAAAAGAACAGGCGATGTACATGGAGTTCAGGCGCAAAGAGCTTGAAGACCAAGATGCAATGCGAGATGCTCAACGAAAGATGGCTTGGTTTGCACTTGGAGGTATGTTGTTGTATCCTTTTGCAGTTGTAGTCGCATCACTCGTAGGGTTAGACCAAGCACAATCTACACTTGGTGATATGGCACCTACTTATTTTGTTGCTGTTGCTGGTATTGTCGCAGCATTCTTTGGAGCGCAAGCTTTTACTAAAAAATAATGAGATTAGAGTTATATTATGGATAAAAATTTATATCCGAGAGAAGAACAACACAACAGATATCCTATGTTCAAGGATATGTTTGGTGAAGTAGAAGATTCGACAGTACTAGACTACGGTGGTAATACTGCAAATCTTCTACACTTCTCAGAAGGCGCTATAAAAGAAGAAAACTATACCTGCATTGATATGGAAAAAGAAGCACTGTCTATTGGTAAGAAAGATTTTCCAAAAGCAGAATTTCTAAAGTACAACAAATATAATTGGGCAGACAATCACAACGGCAACTACCACGCCGACTATCCTACCTTAAGAAATGAAAGCGTTGACTACATTTTTTCGTACAGCGTTTTCAGTCACTCCGATTTTCTAGACTTGCTACTGACAATACAGTGGATGAAAACTTTAAGTCCAAGGAAGATCGCCCTCAGTATTGTATCTACAGAAGACAAAGTCCTCACAAACTGGTTTTGGCAGAGAAGAGTCCAAGAATACGGATCGTGTGTGGACTTCCGGTCTAATATCGCCGAGTGCAAGTCTACTTTTACCTTGTTTGACAATAATTTCATTGTTGAAAACACGTTGGCTCAGGCTGAATATGATTCTACTCATATGCTCACAATATACAACCCTGACTGGTTAGTAGAGCGTTTAGCGACCGAAGGATTCGATGCTGAGATCGTGCGTCCTCGAGGCAGCTACGCTTCTTTTGTCATCATATAGCTAGACTATAGACAAAAATACCAGCTCACAGAGAGCCTCTCAGAGCGTCTGGTGCGATTTGTAAGTCATTGATATTACTGATAATTTAATGCTTGACACTTCATACCAAACCAGCTATAATAGTTATATGAAATCGAGTTGTAAGTCATTGATCTATCTAGGGCAAATAAGTTAAAATAAAGCTTGACATTTACCCAAATAGTCTGTATAATGTACTTATAAACTGAGAAAACAAGCTGTGAGGGCTTATATTATGACAAACATTACCGAGCGAGACGAATTAGCCAGCTACATTTCAGATTCGTACAAGAGTTTGTACGGCATTCGTCCACGTTTTTTTGATTGGAAGGCGATGAGCATTGAAACTCTTCGGTCTGAGGCAGATCGCATGAGCGATGAGATCGAGTACGAGCTGGATCGTGACCGTGTCGAGATGGAAAGAAATCTCGATTCATTCTTACAGTATGCGCCTACGCAGGAAGTTGCCAAGCGTTGGATACAGGAGATGATAGATGATGTATAGTAAATATCCTTGCCAAGTTGAGATGGTCAAGTATCATCTTGATGGTATTAAAGAAGGCATGCATACTGTCGAAAAGATGGGATTCATGTCTTGGAATGACGCATGTACTTGGGCAGGTTCTGTGACTGAGAGCCACAAAGTATCTTATGTCGTACTTGAGATGCAAAACCTAGAAACCAAAGAAATAGAAAAGTTTTAATTAGTGCTTGACATTGTACTTCCTAATGAGTATAATGTTTAGACACTCAAAGAATTTGAGAGTGATCTTGAATAGCGACCGCAAAGTCGTTTAATTTTAATGTTAATAATCAAAGGTGATTATATTATGGCTACAACTACTACAACTAAGGCTGCGAAGGCAGCACCTGTTAAGAACCAGAACGAGAAGATCCTTGCTTTCCTTCGATCTGGCCAAACTTTGACAGCGGCTCAAGCAGCTTCAATGTTCGGTGTAAAGACGGTCTCTGCTCGTGTTGCAGAACTTCGTGCAGCTGGACAGCCTATTTACGCTAATGTAAACAAGTCTGGCAAGACTGCTTATCGTCTAGGTCGTCCTAGTCGTGCAATGATTGCTGCTGCATACGCTGCTGTTGGTTCTTCAGTATTTAGCTAGTGTAAATATCCTGGGCATGATGTGAAACTGCCCACTCTTTTTAGTTAGTTAAGTGTGAGGGTATTATGGCAAATCATGTTGATAATTATATTGAAGTCATTGGCAACGATGCAGCAAAGGTAGAATTCGAACGAATCTTTCAACAGATTGATTCTTGTGAATTTCAGTCTCTCTATGACGCAGAGTTCCTTCCTGTGATTACAGAAACTGGCAAAGTTGGTATAGATACAGTCGGCGCAAAGTGGGCTAATCTAGAAGATTTCGGTGAAGACTATGCTCTTGTTACTTCAGCATGGTCTGCTGTATTACCTTTTCTCGATGAACTTGGATGTCATCTAGAAGATTTTGATCCTAAAGTACAGCTTACTTGTCAGTTTACTGACGAAGGCTACAATTTTGTTGGGTGTGCATTGTTTCACGATTCAGATGTAGAATCAGACGAAGAATATTATGATGATCTGGTTGAATTGCGTTGCCTGTCTCTAGGCGAAGAAAATACAGAAGATTATGATATATGGGAAGATGAAGATTGGTATGATTTCATCGACACACGAATTGAATTAATGAAAAATGATTTGCTTGAGTGTGCTGCATGAATAACATGAAATGGACAGGATTTACTTGCTCCACTTTCGATCTATTACATGCAGGTCATGTTACAATGTTGAAAGAAGCAGCACAATCTTGTGATTATCTTATCTGTGGACTACAAACTGATCCAACTATTGACAGACCGACAAGTAAGAATAAACCTATTCAATCTTTGGTTGAAAGATTTATCCAACTTGATGCTATAAAATATGTTGATGAGATTGTTGTTTATCAAACAGAAAAAGACCTTGAAGACCTTCTTCTTACACTGAATATCAATGTTCGTTTTGTGGGAGAAGAATATCGTAATGTCAGTTTTACAGGTAAAGATATCTGTGAAAAACGAGATATTGAGATATTCTACAACAAAAGAGAACACAGCTTCTCTACCACTGAACTAAGGGAGCGAATCTATGCCTCTAAACAATAGAGTACTAGAACTGTATCTTGAAGATTGGGAGTTTAATATGAACGATGATGATGTAAAACGAAAGATTGCTAAGGTTGTTGTTGCAGGACAACGAGCATTAGACCCTAGCTTCAAATCTTTTTGGAATGATAAGGCACAAAAATTAGCGACTAAATATAATGTGAACTTATCTGAAATTAAGCAATGTCCGGAGTTTTATAATGAAGTTGAAATTAGTCGCATCCACTAAAATCTTTAAAAATATTGGCAACATGGAAGTCCCGATGTGGCGGTGCGTAGATGGTAATGAATATATCATCGAACGCTTTGATGAAGAACCTACATGGCCTGATGTAGGCAAAGCAGTTACATATTTTCAACACATTCTTGAGGGTAAACTAGAGGTAGATGTGAAAGAAATTTATTCCGGGTTTGAGTTGTACGATAACAATTCTCTAACTCACGGTGAAAACTTTCAACTTGAAAACGGCGGGACTATAGACTTTCCTGCTGAAGATGTAACCAAGATTGATGTGACGGAAATGATGGATGGAATCAAAGGACTGTAGATTTACAATAGGTTATACCTATTACGATGAACCTGAACTGCTCCTTGAACAAATATCGCTTTGGAAGAAATATCCTCATCAAGTAGAAATTATTCTAGTAGATGACGGCTCTCAAAAATATCCAGCATATGACATCGTAAAAGACCTTGAACTGCCAAATTTTCATCTTTATGTAGTAGATGAAGATTTGGGGTTCAATAGTCACGGGTGTAGAAACCTCATTTCAAAAGTTGCTTCCTGCGACTTTATATTATTTTCTGATATCGATTGTCAGTTTGCGCCTGAAGTCATCGCATTTCTAAAAACAGTATCCTTCAATACAGATAGAATTTATAAATTTTGTATGTATGTAACTCAATCTTTCAAGTATTTTCCTTGGCCAAGTCATCCAAACGTATTCATAGTTGACAGATATAAATTCTGGGAAGCAGGCGGATATGACGAATCATTTACTGGCTGGCATTATGGTGATCGTGAGTTTATTGACCTTCTGGAAAAAGTGGCTACTGTGTCAAAAATATCAGAACACTTAGGATTTACTGTAGTTCGTGGTGCAAGAAGAACTTATGTAGATACTTCGGTAGATAAAATAACATATGATAATGAAACAATGGTTATAAAAATACCAAGAAGAATGCCTGATAATCTTTCTGGAACAGTAAAAGAAAAAATTAACTTCTCGTATTCACAATTGTTATAAATACAAGTATGATGAAATTTACAAAATTTTTAGCTGAAGAAGCGAACGATGATAAGCTAACTCACCTTGAGCATGTGGAAGATCATGTTGTTCACGGTGGTTCGGAAGGGTTCGCACACGCATTTCATACTCTCAATGGCGTTCACGACCAGCTTCGTGGTGCTAAGAACGACACTAAGATTACTATGAAATACGACGGCAGTCCTTCTGTTGTATTCGGTACTCATCCAGAAACTGGTAAATTCTTTGTCGGTTCTAAGTCGGTATTCAATAAGAATCCAAAGTTGAACTTTACACCAGAAGACATTCAAAAGAATCACGGACACGCTCCTGGTCTAGTCAGAAAGCTAACGACCGCATTAGAACATCTTCCTAAAGTACATGACGGTAAAGGCATCTACCAAGCTGACATTATGCACACCAAAGAAGAGATGAAGCACGAAGGCCATCGTGTCTCTTATAAAACTAATACTCTTACCTATCATCACCCTGCTGATTCAGAACACGCACAAAAGGCAGTGAACTCACACATAGGTGTCGCTGTACACACCGCATACGAGGGTAAGAACTTTGCAGACATGAAAGTGAAGCAAGGTCATGTACCTGAGTTGCAAGAGCATCCAGATGTACACCAGCTACCTATTCACCACGATGTTTCGCAGACCAATTACAATTCTGCAAATCAGGCAGACTACAAGAAGCATCTAGATGCCGCTGTATCAGAATTCAAGAAAGCACCTAAAGAAGCTCATGAAGCAGTATCTAAGCATGTGTTGCCACTCAAAACTTACATGAACGCAACAGTACGAGACGGCTCGCAGCCTACACATGCAGGATTTGCACAACACTATTCTACTGCAATGAAAAAGAAAGTCGCTGGCGTAAAGACTGACGCAGCAAAAGCGAAACACACAAAAACGCATGATGATACTATGAAGCATGTAAACGGCAATAAAGAGCATATCGAAAGTGCCATTAAAATGCAACAGCATCTACAAAAAGCAAAAACTGTATTAACAGATGCCTTGAACTCACATAATACAATAGGACACGAAATAGCAGGTCAACCTGCAAGCCCAGAAGGCTATGTTGTCCATCATAACGGTAAACCATCTAAGTTCGTTCATAGACATGAATTCAGCGCAGCAAACTTTGCAAGGGCAGGTGACTAATGGCTGATAAGCATATGGTATTCAGTTTCGGACGATTTAATCCTCCCACTGCTGGACACAGTAAAGTGGTAGATCATGTGATGAAGACCGCAGAAACACATGGCGCCGATCACAAAGTAATTGTAAGTCATTCACAAGACAAGAACAAGAATCCTCTCCACGGCCAGCACAAGGTCGATTATCTAAAGCATATTCATCCTAATACGAATGTCGAAGCATCGAGTAAAGAACATCCTCACTTCATGGCACACTTGAAGAAGATGCACAAAGACGGATACACTCACGCCACAATGGTTGCAGGCTCTGACAGAGTAGAAGAGTTTCAGAAACTCGCTGATAAATACAATGGTCCCAACGGCGAATATCATTTCAAACATTTGAAAGTGGTATCAGCAGGTCACAGAGATCCAGATTCAGAAGGCACAACTGGTATCAGTGGAACTAAAATGCGTTCACACGCATCGAACAACGATTATAAATCATTCAAGTCCGGCTTACATCCAAATGCTTCAGACGAACACGCTAAGAAGCTATACAATGCTACTCGCAGTGGCATGGGTCTAAACGAAGGCGAGACACGATTATCTTTTGGAGCATTTTTAAATGAACAGAGAAGCAGTATACGAGACACTGAAGATTGATGAAGGGGTAGTATATGCAGTATACGAAGATCACCTCGGATATCCAACCTTCGGAGTCGGTCATCTTGTCCTCGAAAGTGACGAGGAATTCGGAAAGCCAGTTGGAACTCCTGTTGGTGAAGAAAGAGTCAGGGCGTGTTTTGACAGAGACCTTGATATTGCCATTGGAGAGTGCAGCATTCTATACGGAGAAGGGCAATTTGCAGATTTTCCGTCCGAAGTCCAGCAGATCCTGATTAATATGATGTTCAACATGGGACGTCCTCGTCTCAGCGGATTCAAAAAGTTCAATGCCGCAATAGAAGCAGGCGACTGGACAGAAGCGGCAAAAGAAGGTAGAGATTCACGATGGTACAATCAAGTCACCAATCGTGCTGAAAGATTAATGGTAAGGCTTGAGAACTTGGCAAGTTTAGATAGATAATAAAACGGAGAATAATAATGTTATCACCTGAGTTTCATGCACACGCATGTATTTCAAGACTAGCGTACAAAGACCTAGACAAAGATGTTCGCAAAGAATGGAAAGCACTTGGCTTTACGAGTGTCAAATTCTTTAGTATCGAAGGCGCACAGGCTTATGTACTAGGCAACAAAGAGCGAATCACTGTAGCATTCCGTGGCACTGAGCCAAAGGAAAAGAGTGATGTCTTTGCTGACTTAGAGACTACTCACGAACGAGGCTTTCACGAAGGCTTCTATGAAGAGTACGAAAAGCTAGAATTGTCAGTACACGGTGAAGTCGCTAAACTTATGGGACGAAAGAAGCGTCCAGTATTTGTAACTGGTCACAGTCTCGGTGCTGCAATCGCATCTATTTTCTGCTTTCATTATCCAACAGCAGAAGCATTGTACACATTCGGTTGTCCTCGTAATGCGACACCAAGTAAGTGTAAAGAACTCACAGTGCCACACTATCGCACTGTAAACAATAACGATATTGTTCCTAGTATGCCGCCAGCTCTACTCTGGTACAAGCATCACGGCGAGCTATGTTACATTAACTTCTATGGTAATGTTCGTAAGATGACTGCATGGCAGAGATTCAAAGACGGATGGCGTGGTCGAAGAGCAGCTTGGAAGAAGAAAGAAGTTTTTGACGGCGTTAGAGATCACCTCATGAATAATTACTGCAAGCACTTACAGGACAATGACTAATGTGGATACTGTTAGTTAGAGCAGCTATCACTGGTGTATTTGGTTCTGCTTTCGGTAAGTGGTTTCTTTCTACTCGCATGGGTAGATGGTTTCAAACGAAGCTAGATAACTTCATGGAATATCTTGCTGTAAAGTATGATATAAATATAGCAAAGAAAGAAGCTAAGTGGGCATCACAATATCCTGGACTAGCTAACAGAATAGAACAGTTAGAAGCGTGGACACATCCTCCTGTCGCACCTGGTGGAGCAACAGAACTTATAGAAGAGATTGCTAAACTTCAAAAAGAAATAGAATCTTTAAAAGAAAAAAGAAAAAAAACTAGGAGTTAACCAGAATGGCATCAAAAATACAGTTTAAACGAGGCACTACAACACAGAGCAATGCACACACTGGTGCAGAAGCTGAAATTATCATCAATACAACTAAAGACACTATTGTTGTACATGATGGCTCTGAGCAAGGAGGATTTGAAGCTCTGCGTTCAGATTTAAGTAACCTAGACTCAGCTGTTCCAGCAGATAATATAGGATCTGTTGATTGTGGGTTATACGGTAGCGGATTGTTTACTGCAGGTACATTTTCCTCAGCATCACTGTCACAAACAATAGATAATCCTAACGATTATGATACAAGCGCAAGTGACCAGTTTGGTGTTTATTCTGTTGCAACATCAGGCAACTATACTATTGTTGGCGCAAAAAGCGAAGACGATGCTAGTGATCCTAGTACAGGTAAAGCATATATCTTCAATAATTCTACAGGTGCGTTAGTTCATACACTAGATAATCCTAATGCTCACGGCACTGGCAATAGCGATGAGTTTGGCCATTCAGTTGCAATCTCAGGTAACTACGCCGCTGTTGGCGCAAGAGGAGAAAGTTCTGCTGCTTCTAACACTTATGCTTCAGGTAAAGCATATATCTTCAATGTAACTACAGGCGAATTGTTACAGACACTAGCTAATCCTAATCCTTATGGTACAGCTCTAGAGGACCAGTTTGGCTACAAAATGGCAATGTCAGGTGACTATGTTATTATTGGCGCACCACAAGAAGACGCTGCTGGCGGTACAGGTTCAGGTAAAGCATATATCTTCAATGTGTCTACAGGTGCGTTAGTTCATACACTAGATAATCCTAATGCCGCCGCCAACAGCTACTTTGGCTGGGCAGTAGCGATATCAGGCAACACTGCGATTGTAGGTGCTTGGGGTGCTAGTAGTTCTTCAGGTAAAGCATATATCTTCAATGTGTCTACAGGTGCATTGTTACATACACTTGATAATCAGAATGCTTATGGTACAAGTGATGGTGATAGATTTGGATTCGCTGTTGCAATATCAGACAACTATGCGATTGTAGGTGCACACCAGGAAGACGATGCTGGCGGTACAGGTTCAGGTAAAGCGTATATCTACAATAATTCTACAGGTGCGTTAGTTCATACACTAGATAATCCTAATCCTTATGGTACAAGTCAGTATGACAGTTTTGGCTATTCAGTTGCAATATCAGGCATCACTGGGATTGTTAGTGCGTATGCTGAAGGCGATGCTGGGGGTACTCGGTCAGGTAAAGCGTATATCTACAATGTAACTACAGGAGAATTACTAGAGACACTAGATAATCCTAATGCTTATGGTACAAGTCAGGATGACTACTTTGGCCATTCAGTTGCAATTTCAAGCGATTACATTGTGGCTGGCACCTTTGGTGAAGACGATGCTGGTGGTGACCGTTCAGGTAAAGTATATATCTACGAAGTGGAGAGGGAAGCAGGAAATGAAATTACAGCGCCAGGAGCTCCTACTATAGGCACAGCAGCTTCAGTCAACGCATCAACTGTTGCGGTACAATTCACTGCCCCTGCTGAAGATGGTTATGCGACAATTGAAACATACACGGCAACATCTTCTCCTGGCGGTATTACTGGTACACTAAGTCAAGAGGGATCAGGTACAATTACTGTAACTGGCTTGACTGAAAACACTTCATATACATTTACAGTAACAGCGACTAATAGTTACACTACTGGCCCTGCTAGTTCTGCAAGTAACTCTGTTGTTCCTGTACCACCTCCACTAGATTGGGATGATTTTTCATCAATTGCTACTAATACAGAGACAGTATATATTGGTAAGAGTGTAGCAATAGGACCTAATTACTATGCAACCGGCGGCGAATCTGCGAATAACACAATTTATGTTTATAATAACAGCAATGGTGGATCACGTTATACGATAAGCGTACCTGTTAATTCCAGCCTCGCACCCCGAGCTGGTAAGTCGATGGACATGTACGGGGACTATTTAGTTGTTTCCGACTACTGGGGCAAAGATAGCTCTAGCCATGACCGTGGTAGAATGTGGGTATATGACTTATCTCAAAGTACTGCAAGCAATGCTTTCGTTTTTAAGAAGACGAGCCCTGCAACATCATCAGGCAGTTTTGCTTCTAGTGTAACTATTAATAGTACTTTAATAGCGGCAAATGACAGCGGTACTGATAATATTTCCATTTATAATTATAGTGGGGTTTTACAACATACTCTTACCAGATCCTCTATTAGCGCAACCGGATCCGGTTATCCTTATAATATCAAGCTAACAGAAGATTATCTTTTCATAGGCAATAACGGCGGAAGTGTATATCAGGTCAATTTGTCAGATTATTCATTAGAAAGAACCATAACAGGATCCAGCAGCGGATATTTTAGTCGAACTATGAATACATCTTCTGATGGAAGTAGACTTATAGTTTCTGCCCCATATGAAAGCACTCCATTACAGGCATCTGGCGAAATGGGAGGAAAAGTATATGTGTATGATACTTCTGACGGAAGCCTCGTCAGATCCTTTACTCAGCCTAGCTCAAGTGGGTACAAGTTAGGCATGGGCGAAGCTGAAGGAAATACTGGGGGAGTTGCTGTTTCATCTAGTCATGCGTTCATAGCCAATAGGCTCGGAAGCACCAGCGTTCTGTATGCATATCGTTTGTCTGACGGTACTCTAGAACACAGTTTTTATGCGACTAACTCAAAACATATCGATTCAGTCAATGTCTTAGGAACTGATTTAGTTATTGGATCGCCAGGTTCAAAGCAAACTCTTTTATACCGAGCCGACGATTCGTAAAGTTATAGAAGAGCTAGAGACTTTAAAGGAGACCACAAATGTTAAAAAAGTGGCTGTCAAAAAGACTAGAAGAAAGAACAACACTTGATGGCGCTGTGCTGATAGCAGCAGGCGTCATTTTTCTTCTATTTAAACCATTCGCTACACTAGCGGCATATGCTGCTATTCTGTATGGCGTATACACAACGGTAAAAGCAGAATGAAATCATTTAAAGAATTTTTAGAAGAAGCAAGAGGCGAAGACTCTAAAGGTCACTACAGATCAACAGAGTCGGGTGCTGGAATGACACGCAAGGGCGCAAAAGCAGCAGGTGTTAAAACTGCTGTCACTACTCCTCCAAGCAAGCTAAAGAAAGGTAGCAAGGCTGCAGCCAGACGCAAATCATTCTGTGCTAGAATGGGAGGCATGAAAGGGCCGATGAAAGACGAGAAAGGTCGTCCTACTCGTAAAGCAATGTCACTGAGAAGGTGGAACTGCTAATGGCTAAGATTTTTTTTGTGATGTTACTTACCTTAGGTGGTATCGGTTACTGGTACTACAACGACACTCAGGCTACAATCGGAACTCTGAGAAGTAACAATGCAAAATTAGCAGTAGCAGCAGAAACGAGTAAAGAGACTATCAACAAACTCCAAGCTGATGCAGCTCAGTTTGAGAGATCAAATCAAGAGTTGCAGTCTCAGTTGAACGAAGCCGAAGAGTACTCAGACGAACTAGCAGGCAAACTGAAAAGACACAACTTGACAGTACTGACGCTACAAAAGCCAGGACTCATTGAAGGAAGAGTAAACAATGCAACAGCAAAACTATTTGACGAAATGGAAACTCTTACGGGCAAGCCTGTTCCTGCTCCTGCTGAGTAGCTTCACTGCTTGTAGTTTACTCAAGCCTGAAGAAGTAGTTGTAACACAGGTTGAGTATGTAGACAGAGTTATACCTGTACAGCCTAGACCTAAGCCCGTTACGCTATATGACATAGAGTTTTATGCTGTTACAAAAGAGAATATAGACGAATTTATAGAAAGATTTGAAAAGGCAGAAGGTAGCTTAGTTTTCTTTGCTATCAGTGTGCCTGATTACGAAAACATCGCATTAAATATGGGCGAGCTGAGACGCTTTATTGAGTCACAAAGCGCAGTTATTCTATATTACGAAGAGAATGCGAGTCGAAAGCCAAAGGTAGAAGAGCAGACTGATGAAAACATTTAAAGAATACCACTTAGACGAAGACCTGCGAAAATGGTTCGGCAAAGGCAAAGAAGGCGATTGGGTTCGTGTAGGCACTGATGGTAAAATTAAAGGCGAGTGTGCTAGAGAAGAAGGCGAAGGCAAGCCAAAGTGTATGCCAAGAAGTCGTGCTCATGGAATGGACAAAGATGACAGAGCAAAAGCTGCTCGTAGAAAAAGAAGAGAGGATCCTGTGGCAGACAGAAAAGGTAAAGGCGGCAAGCCTGTCATGGTTGCTACTGAAGAGACACTTGAAGAAAAAAAGCGTGGTCTTTGGGACAACATCAGAGCAAAGAAAGCAAGAGGTGGAAAGCCTGCTAAAAAAGGCAGTAAAGCTTATCCAGATGAACTAGAAAAGATTCGTATGGCAGAAGAAGAGCTACACGAGAAAAATGTTCCAACAAAGCCAGCTTTATGGTCTAAGTACAAATCACAAGCAAAAGCAAAGTTTGATGTGTATCCTTCTGCATACGCTAACGGTTGGGCATCTAAGATGTACAAGAAAGCAGGCGGTGGTTGGAAGTCTGTATCTGAGTCTGTATCTTCAAAGATTGCTGAAGCATGTTGGTCTGGTTATAAGCAGAAAGGCATGAAAAAGAAAGGCGAAAGAGTGGTTCCTAACTGTGTGCCTGAAGAAGTTGTAGGCGTTGCTCAAATGAAAGGTCCTACTGGTTCTGTCTTTGCCATGAACAAAGAAGGCAAAGAACATTCTTGGAAGTCAGAAGGACACTACACAAAAGATGGCAAAGAGTGGAAAGGTCCTCAACACGCTCACAACGGACAAGTAATGACAGGCGAAAAGCACACCGCTGATAGTCAAGACCTATATCACTACAAAGAACTGTCACCCGAAGTCAGAAAGAAAGTTTCAAATACTATTGACGAAAAGCTCAACGCTGACAAAGACAGTATTGGAACATATGTAGACGATTTCAAGAAGTCTGACGCACCTCAGTTCAAGGGTGCAGACAAGTCTAAGCGTAGGTCAATGGCCATTGCTGCTTATCTAAAATCTAAGCGTAGAAGCGGCGAACGAGCTATGGGCGAATCGATCAAATATAACTCAGATATGGGTGCTATGGATTGGGGAACTCCTGCTGGCACAGACTACATGAAAGACAACACGCCTGGTCAGAAGAATCCAAAAGAAGCTCCCATCAAGACATTAGAACAATCGACTCTAAAGCGTTTGAATGTACAAGACAAATATGTCAAAGAATCTGGACCTGCACACGAAACTAAAGCAGAGTACAAGAAAGACAACGAAGAAGAAGCTCCTGTACTTGGTGATTACGCACTCACAAAGCAAGACATCGCAGAACTAGAACACGAAGCCGATAACATTACATATGATATGGCACTAGAATATGGTGCTTTTGATGATGAAGACGAGGATGAGCCAGAAGTAAATATCACTGAGGTATTGTCCGTCCAAGGCAGACTCAAGCGAAAGTTTTCTGCAAGAAAGAACAGACAGAAACTCAAAGTAGCTCGTGGTATTGCACTCAGACGAGGATCATCACCTGATCGTCTGAAGAAAAGGGCAACTCGTGGTGCTAGAGGCGCAGTCTATAAGCGTCTACTCAAAGGCAGAGACAAATCAAAACTCCCACCAGCAGAGAAAGGTCGCCTAGAGAAACTCATAGGCATGTATGCACCTTTAGTCTCAAGACTTGCTGTTAGAATGCTCCCTGGAATGCGTAAGATGGAAATCAATCGCATGAAGAATAGAAAAGGCGGCGCACAGAAAGCTAAGAAGTATAAAGCAGCAAAGCCAGTGGCGAAGAAGCAAACAGCTACTAAGTATAAAATCAAAAGAAAGTAGTTTCTTGAAGTTTGTTTTGTTATAAATACTTGTATGGACAACAAAAACAAACAACGATTAGAGCAACTAGTGCGGCAAGGTATTGTACCAAGTCGCAAACTTCCTATTCTCATGACTGCCATGAGCAGTCTTCACCTGGGTAAGCAACTCACGCCTACTGAAAGAGATGTGTTATCGAAGTATATGTTCAACATGACTGACATTATGTTGAAAGATGACACTGCATTCAATCGTGCCAAATTACATACACAAAAAACTAGATATCAAACGGAGGAAACTACCGTGGACTTAGATGAGAAAATGGTTGATGGCGTTGAAATAGTAGACGGCCCAGAAGAACAAGGTAAGAAGACAAAAGCTATGAAGAAAGAAAAAGAGAAGGACATGAAAGAAGCAATGGATCCTGATGAAGAAGAAAGACTGCG
>Ga0181390_1000277_pt1 | contig 22560 bp, 30 predicted proteins | sample 13SPOviralmetaG_FD_130085 | JGI IMG/M metagenome (GOLD analysis project Ga0181390, IMG submission 130085) | Marine viral communities from the oligotrophic San Pedro Time Series (SPOT) site, San Pedro Channel, CA, USA - 13 SPOT_SRF_2010-07-21 | ecosystem: Environmental > Aquatic > Marine > Strait...
ATGAAAGTAAAGTCTTTAGGATAAAAGTAGATTACTGTGTAATCATGCTTCAAAGGTTCATATTCTTTCGATACAGAAACCTCTATAAAGTTGTTATCCTTGTCTACACCTTGTAGTGTAAAATGCGGGAACTCGTCCCCGATACTTGTCATTCGTGGTTTAAACATAACTTCTCCTTAACTAACGTCAAATTCACTTGATACATCTTCAGGAGCTTCGCTACCTTGATCGTTAACTCTTCTAAGAAGTTCTAACTGTGCATCTGCAGTTGGTCTGGTAAGAACATCATCCATTGACTTAAGATTAGCCAATAATTCTTTCTCCCAGTCCTCTAGTTCTCTAGCTTTACACTTTAGAACTGCTAATTGGTATTCTACGTTAAATACTTGTGGGCCAGTCTTCTTTCTTTTGAAATGAATGTCATAGCCTGTAACTGGATCAGTTGGGTCTCCCAACTCTTCCATAGCTACTAGTACTTGGTCGAATAGTTTTCTTTTTAAATTCAAAACTTTAACACTTTTGTCAGCGTAGTCAATGCATTGAATGGCATAAGACCATCCACATTTTAAGTCTGGGTAAAAGTCGCGAACATGGTCATGTTCTACGTTGTTAAAGGTTTCTGAGTTTCTATCAAAAGATAGGCACTCCATAGGAATGTTCTTTCCATTCTCCCCTTTAATCCAATATACGTACCTAGGTAGTAAGTCACCAATCAGTCTTACGTGATGGTCTTCTTTACCTGCGTAGTTGTAAGTTTCAATTTTATCTTTTTGGGCTGAGCCCTTTGTTGTATTAAAGCCAATAGCCATAATTTATCTCCATGTCTCCTCGAACAAAAAGTGTACCCGTCCATCTTTTAATTCAAGCAGTCTGTTTTTAGTTATAATTTCTTCTGATATCGGTGACATCAGAAAATCTAGTGTGGTGTCTTTTGTTTTCAGATATTCGTGATAGTTACGGAATGATGCGACACCTGCATACTCCGCTACTTCTTTATCACTTAATCCGCGTCCGTGTTCTAGCAAATCCTTTGGGTTTAGGATAAAACTAGTACCACCGAACTGATACTTGTAAAACTTAAAAGTTTTATCGTAGTAATTTTTAGGTTTGATTTTGTAAGTAATTATACGAAGGATTTGGATTATTTCACCAATGTCTCCTTTGCTTACTTTCATTATCTCATTCCAATTAAATAGTAACATATTATACCAACTTTTTAAACTCGTGTCAAGAACTATTTTTCTCTGCTTCATTCCCACCAGCTATACTTAGATCATCATTACCTAGTTGGGGGTCACTGCCTAGTTGTTGCTTTGTTATTTTACCAACGTCCTCAGGAGCGAGAGTAGCATGTACTCCAGCCTGTGCCATATCTGATAGTTTACCTTGGAAGATGTGCGTACCACAGTGCATTAATTCTACCACTGGGAGTGCCCATATATCTATTCCCATGTCTCTTACAACTTCTGAGAACATATAGTCTTCACTAAGATATCTGTTTTGATGGTTAATTATGCAGTCAAAATATGCCATAATCTGTTCTCCTGGTTGAAACTCTCCTTCTCTTAAATGGTCTGGAGTATATAATCTTTCAGGGTAATGCTTGTCATATTCTTCAAACACAGATCTGTGTATAAACATAAATCCTGTTGCGCCTTCTTTGATTTTTATTGGTTCATAGATAGGAGCTTGTCCTCCTGGGTATTGGTTTTCTAAAGGATTGAATACCATATCGCCAGCAACTTTTTCTAGTCCCATAGGGTCATTGTCATATACACCTGATTTAGCTGCTTTTAATACTTTTTCCCAAGCAATTGTTTTCTTAGGGTATAAACCACATAACACTTTATACTGTTCAGGATTTTCTGTTAATAAATGCCACATGTATACTAAGTCCATTGCATTCCATGCTATATCACTATCTATAAATAGTAAGTATTCTGAATCACTTTTCAAGAAGTTAGCAACACAATAGTTTCTAGCTCTTGTTATAAGGGACTCGTTGAACATATAATAAATTTGCAACTGTAATCCATGAGTCATACATAAAGCTGTAGTGTCCATCAAAGATTTTGTGTATAAACCATGGCACATTCCACCATACATAGGTGTAGCTAGAAATACTTTAGATTGTTGCATTTTTGGTATGTCTAGTTGTATTGTTTTTTTATCTATCATAAGATATTTACCTCGTAATTTTGTTTTATATAGTAGCCCAGTCTTGCATTTGCTTGACGAGCTGCTGTTTTTCCTTTGAGATGAATGTCTACGATAACAGGTTGTCGCTTTCCTTCTTTCTCTCTTATTACTCTTCCAATAAGCTGCGTTAGTAAAGGCTCATTATTTATAGGTGTGCCTAGCACTAAACAACTTAAATCATTTAATGATATACCTTCAGAAAAGATTGACTGCGTACCAAAGAGTATATTCTTATCCTCTTTGATTTCATTCATTACATCTTCCCTTTCAGTGAGTTCCATATCTCCTGTTATGGAAACTGCTTTATCACCACAGAGATTAGCACAAGCTTTTAGAAAAGCTACTCTATCAGACACTACTAATACTTTGTGTCCTTCTGCGGCATATTTTGCAGCAATCATACTTACACTATGAACGTATTCTTCGTTATATGCAAGATGATTTATTCGTTCTGCCCAAGGAGTATACGCTCCATCTAAGAAACGTATATCAGACTTAACTACATGAATCTTGGGCGTCATGTAATTCTCTTTTGGTGGTATATGTACATCATTACCGAAGTAATCTCTGAATACCACATGTCGTCCATCCTTTCTTTCTAGTGTTCCTGATAAGCCTATCTTATTCAAAGCTGGCATTTCATCTACTATTCTAGTAAAAGTTGGACTGCTGACGTGATGCATTTCATCTAAAATCACAGTCCCGAATTCTTGTTTAATGTCGTCCATCTTGCGGTATAAACTCTGAATGTTTCCAATAACTATTGGAGACTTAGTATCAAAGCTACCTGACCCGATTCTGCCTGCCTTGATTCCAAAGCAGTTTTCTACGTCTTTTTCCCACTGATTTCGTAGGGTGGTTGTGTGAGTAACAACCAATGTTTTCTGACCTAACTTCTTAGCTATAGCTAAACCTGTTATAGTCTTTCCCCAACTTACCCAAGCGTTAACTATAGCGTTGCCTTGGATTTCGTCATGTACCTTCTGCTGGCTTGGTCGTAAAGTAAACTTAAAGTCGGGAAGTTCCACTGGCGATGTCACTCGCTTGTCGATTATTTCATACCCATCAGGAATCAAATCATCTCTCCCCACAGGTATAGAAATCAACGTATCATTTATCCATCGAACTGTTTTAAATACGATAGGTGGATCTTGTGGCATCCTCGGGGCTATTGTATATGTTAGCTCCTTCTCGATTTTTGAACGTGTTTCTACATCTACTGAGAGGTATATTCTGTTTGAAAATACAGCCTTCATAGATTCGAGATAAATTCCAAATCTTGTAGCTTCCATAATCTAGTCAGCTCTTGATGATTATTGTCCCAAGGCGATGACCATCCTACTTTCTGTCGTCTATCACGAACATGCTCTGGTAAATAATCTTTCATAACTTCTCTTAATAAGTATTTATATGTTCCAATCTGATGGTCGGGATGTGTTTTGAACTTTACTCCGCTTTCTATATTTATCATGTATCGTACAAAACTTTGAGAAAGAAACACTGGTCTGCTTTCCATTCCCCACATGCCACAGGTTTGATCAGTTGTCAGAATATTTTGTTCTGATGTACTCACTAAGTCATACCAAAGGGCATTGTTTTTATAGTCTGTTTTACTAAATATTTGTTTTGGAATCCACCTTTGTTTTGAGGCATAGTTATCTATTGTTTCTTTGTTGTACTCATCATTATAGTATCTATCATGATGTTGATAGCCTGTAAATAATTCATCTGCACTATCCCCAGTTAGAACTACTTTACACCCGTCACGGCTTGCTGCTTTGCATAGAGCATACCTAGGTGCTGTTCTGTTTCTATCAACCCAAGGAAAGTGAGTATGTGCTAACCACATTCTATGATAGTGATGCACTGAACTGTAATCTAGTTTTACAACTTTATATGGCACTCCCCATTCTTCACAAGTTTTGATTGCCATCTTTGCTTCTTTACGAAACCCATCATGGTCATGTACAAGTCCACCTTCTTTTCCATAATCACAAATGTAAGCGGTTAAATCTATATTTGTATCTTTTAGTATGCCTAAGGCACAAGTACTGTCTAAACCTCCACTAAGAAATATAGCAGTTTTCTGTTTAGTATTCGCTACTTTCTTTATGCTAGTTATTAATTTTGTTTTAAATTCATTTATATTTATATTTGAACTGTCAATTCTAAAGTTGCCCCATAAATTTCTTCTTTCAATATTAAGGGTTTCTAAGTCTAATTCCCATACTTGTCCAGGAGCTACTTTAATTATATTAGTATATGGACTAGCATTACCTAACCACAAAGGGTTATTCATATACATATGATGTGTCTTAGTATTATTTTCTTTAAAATGTATACTTCTTAAACTTGTACTAATTGTTAAATCTTTACCCTTTTTGTATATCCATAAAGGTTTTGCACCAAAATGATCTCTTGCTATAATTAATTTGTTTTTCTTTTTATTGTAATATACAAAAGAACCATGCCAGTCTGTATTACCTATAAATCTGTAACCAAATAAATCTAATCCGTTGCCTAAAAAAGCAGTATCATTATCAATATTAGAATCATACATCTCTCCATTAAAAACTAGGATGTTGCCCTTCTTAGTTTTGAATGGTTGTATTTGATGTGTTCCATTTACGTCTAGCAATACATGACCAAAAGCTAACCTTTCGTCTTGCCAGTAGGAATGGTCAGTTGGACCTCTATGCTTTTGTCGCATAGTCATATACTCTATATCATTTTTTCTTGTTGTGACTACGAATCCACACATTATTTTCTTTGTTCCTCGTTTTGTAACCACATAACTAAACTTTTCTTTTGCCCACTTATTAGTGGCGTTACTCTATGCATTCTACTACTAGCGTAAAATATTGCAGCTCTATATGGTAAGTGTACTTGTTCATCTTTTATTTCAAACTCTGCTCCTTTATACTCATGGTTTTTTGATAAATTTATAGATACAGATATTGTTGCAATATTAGGTTCTGCATGCCATTCAAGTCCTTGTCCTGGAGTGTGGTAATGCATTATATGACCAAAACTTCCTTTTTGATAATATAACTTGTTTCCAAATTCTTTTTCTGAAATTTGTTTTATTTCGTCCATAAACTTGTAATGACTTCTAAGGGTGTAATAGTTTCTATCTACTTTCTTATTCTTTTTACCTGTAACTAGATTCACTTCTAGACTGTCATTATTACTTGCATAGTCACAATACGCTCTAAAAAATTTAGCTTGATCTTCTGTAAAAAAGTTTGAGATAGTCATTATCATGTATTGTCTCCATCTCTATACTTTACTGAGTGTTTGTTAAATTGTCTATTAGCCTTTCTTTGCCATGATTTTTCTATTTGAATATCAAACCAATTTCTAAACCATTGTCTTAACTTACCCATTATTGTACTACTTTCCACTCGCTTATTGTGTCTATTTCTATATCTTCCCACTTCTGGAACTCTACATCATAGCATATTAACTTATCCCCATTCTGTCCTCTAATATGATTAGGTATAGGCATATACTCTTCGCAAAGAGTGTACTCTCTAAAATATGTTCTTTGAGATTTTAAACTCTCGAACTTAATTAATACTATATTTGTTTTTAACTTACTTTTTAGTTCTTCAATATTCATTAAATTTTTCTCCATGTATCTTTTTTCTTTTCTTCGCAGTATTCCCATATCTTCCAAGGTATTCCTGACTTATACAACAGACCTGCCCAAGAGTTTCCATCTTGAGGAGGTCTTGCTTCTACAAAAGGAAAAGGCACGTCTTTTAGCCAAACAACTGCGGCTATATCTTTCTTTTCAACTTTTCTTATTTTATGGTATTTAAGAGTTGCTGTCTTTGTTTTCTCGTTATACCAATACACTCCATTAGTATCAATGAAGTGCTTACCTCTATGTTTCATCATTCCAACTTCATCATCAATCTGATAACGAAGTGGATAAATACTTTTCATAGGGCTTTGTAATCTTCTCATGCCTAGAGTTTCTCCAGACATATTTCTGTCATCTACTATCTGGTCTGCTATAATCAATAGTCCATCTATTTCCTCAGGCTCTTCTGATAGTATGTATGCTGGAAACTTAATCATTGTGGATATTTGAATCCTTTGAAACAGTTACTCCAATTAGTACATACCCAGTCAAAATCTTTATCAATAATAGATAGCTTAAACATAATCTTTTCTTTACTTTTAACTACTACTTTATGTTCAGTAGAAGTATCAAGTATTGCATTTTGGTAAACCCACTTTCTTTCATGGTCTGCTCTGTTACCCCCTATATGTCCCTTAGGTCTAAAGTAAGTACAAGATTCTTTCCAGCCTTGTAAACCCCATACTATTGCACATTTGTTTCCTTTGTCTGTATGCCAGGGGAGTACTGTATCTTTCTCTAGCCAAACAAAACTTGTTCTGTACTTGCAGTGTTTTAAGAAAGGCATAGTGTCTAAGAAGCCTTCTATTTGGTCATTGTGAAAGTGTGCAAATTTATAGTTATCAATAGCTTGACCTGTTTTATGTGTATAAGCTCTTTTCTTTAACTTATTTGCTTTGTCAAGTAAGTACTCAGTGTCCGCTCTAAAATGTATAGGCTGTAGTAATTGCCATTTGTTCATTATTACTTCTTCCACGACCAGCCTTCTTCTATCGAGCCTTGTACTCCTTGTATGAAGTCTCTATCTTCTTCTGATAGTATTGACCAAAACTTACTTACATTGAGAGTCTGATTATATACTTCATCAGGATTCTTCAAATGATAGTCTTCGTGCATTAGCATCTCTATTTGGTCTAGTCTTACTTGTATTTTTTCTCTAAGATTCATATATAAACATCCAATTTTTCCTACCCGCTGGGTCTATGTTAGTCCCGATTTCTTTCATTCCAAAGTCTAAAAAGACTTGTCTGCCCTTTTCATATGTTATTTCACACATCATGTTAGGACTATCAAATTGTTTCTCACAGAACTCTTTTCCAATAGTAAGGTCATAAGTTGATGCTCCACCTTTGTAGGCATCAACCCATGATTGTCTGCGAAATGCAGGATAACGATACTCTGTACCATCATCCCCTGTGAATACTTTGTTTGTACACAAAGCATTTACTCCCACCATAAGCTGTGGGTCTAAACCAAGAACAGTATCATATGTCATCATATAATACTGCTCCTTGTCGTAGTGTGCTTCTAGGTCTTGATAACAAGTTCCGTTTCGCACTATGAATCCCTGTATTCTAAGTTGTATAACTCGATACAACTCGTCTCTATCTAGTTCTTCATAAGGCTTGATTACTGTAATTAAACTCATATTCCATATAACTTACTAAACTTACCAAGAGAGTAATCGTCTGCAACATCAAAGTCACAACCAACTGGAGCGTCAGGTATTGACAGTCCTCTATCCTTTTGGATAAACTCTTTCAGTTTCTTACTATAAAGTTCGATCTCATCATCAGGAACTTCTGCTAGAATGGAGTCATGCACTAGAGCAAAGATCTTTGCTTTCATACCAGTCTTGCGAATATACTTCTGTGTATCGATTGCACCAAGCAGATTGATGTCGGATGATACAGACTGTACAAGTGCATTAACTCCTGACCTTACTTCATGAGCTGCGATTCCCTTGTCTGACGAGAATACATTTGGTAGTCTTCTCTTTCTTCCGAAATGAGAATAAATAAAACCATTGGCTTGAATAAACTTCTGCATATTATTCAACCATTCTCGCAGTTTAGGGAAAGCCTCAAAGTAATCTTTGATAACGTACTGTGCTTCTTGCATACTAAATACAGTACCGCTATCTTTAGTGACCTGCTCACTAATCTTTTTCGGGCCTGCTCCGTACATGATACCAAAGGTAACAGCTTTTGCTTGTTGTCTTTTGTCGCCATATAGTTCTGCAACTTGTTCTACTTCACAAGGAAGTCTGAACACTTGTTTAGCAATCGTACTATGGAAATTACCCCCAGACTTAAACACATTCTGTAAACCTCTGTCTTTTGCAAGTACTGCAGCACAATACACTTCTGCGGTTGTTAAGTCCATCGCGACTATCTTATGTCCAGCCTTCGCCTTGATACAACCCTTTACTGTCGGATTGTCTCTTGGAAGCTGCTGCATATTTAGTTTACCACTACTGGACAGTCTACCTGAAGTTGTACCATGAAGATTGAAGTTTGTTCTCAATCTATCATCTATGTCAAGATTAGGAATAATTTTATCAAGATATGTATTCTTAATTTTAACTTTCTGTCTAATCTCTAGTATATGCTTTGGTACTTCATGTTGTTCTGCTAGTATACCCAATACTTCGGCATCAGTGCTATCAGCACCAGTACCCGTTTTCTTACCCGTTGGGGCTAAGCCTATGTAATCAAACAATAGACTTCTAAGCTGTAGAGTTGAGTTAGGATTAAATCCACCCTTAGCCGCAACAAATGCTTTGACTTCAGGGAACTCTTGTAGGGCGTCTACTGCTTTTTGTATATCTTCACCCATTCTTTTCTGACCAAACTCTAGACGAGTCTTGTCAAAAGGAACACCATTGGATTCTACATCTTTGAGGAATCTAACACCCTCTACGAGTAGTTCTTTATATACCCAATATAGTTTCTCATTTCTCAATATAGCTGCTTCAAACTTTTGAAACAATAGGAATGTTACTATGGCGTCCATTGCAGCATAGCTTTTCATAACTTCAAAAGGAATCAAATCATAACTAAAGTCTCCTTTGAGGATTCCAGTTCTTTTGATATAAGCCGCTTTCCAGTTATCAAGTTCTGCTTCATAGTCTCCATAATCTGTGTGTTTGATAGCAAGAGTTTTAAGACCATGTGTACCTGGGTTCTCATCAAACATATAATGCATAAGCATTGTATCTTCAAAGTGTGGGAACTCAAAGTTGAAATGATACTCAAACCATTGTAAGTCAAACTTACTGTTATGAAATACTACTCTTTTCTTGTTAAATATATCTTGCATAAGTAGTTCTGCAGTGCCGTCAATACACTCACAGTCTACATATACTCCGTGTTCTTTCTTGTATGACATAGAGAAACCAAGCATATATCCATTTCTAGGGTATAAAGATGAAGTCTCTGAGTCAAGTGCGATATAGTCTAAAGGGTACTCTAAAGCATCTTTTAGATATCTATGAAGGGTTGCTGTATCTTCGATACCAAAACATTTGTCATCGCCTAGCGACTTCTGTGTTAGCTCTCCGCTCACATATCCCGTTATACTCTCGACTGCTTCCTCGAACGACTTCTTTGCTTCTGGTTTGAACTTTATCATTGCAGGATTAATCAAAGCCAAAAACTTATCATCAACAATTTTTCCATTGTACTCTGTTATTGATGTCTTTCTCGTGAAGTTTTTGAAAGGCTCTGAACCTACAAGAATGAGCCAATCGTACGAGTCTGTCTCGATTTCGATGTCTACATCTCTTTTCAGAATTTTTTGTTTACCACTATCTGAGCATAACGCAAATCGGTCATACTCGAAGTCAAAGTACTTATCATAATTAGTACTTGACATTGTTTTTTCTATTATTGCTACTCTCATTAATATTGTCCCCGTGTATTTATTTGTACCTTTCCTGGTATTAAATTTCTGTTTTTCATTGCCTCTGTAAAGTGTTCTAAGGCAGGTATACTATAATCATCTAGTACAATATAAGATGCTTTGCAAAACTTAGTTACTAATTCTGAGTACTCTCTTATTGTTTTGCCCCATTTATCTGCATAAGGTACGTCTGGATCATCAAAGAAATGAATACCTAACTTAATACAAGTTTCTAAATCATAAGCATACTGGTCATCATCCCACGTTAATTTGCCATATGTATCTTTATTTTTCCATGCTGGAGGAGTTTTATCTCTCATATAAGAGCCAGGCGAATTAATAACCATACTATGTTTTACCTTTTCTATCTTGTTATCTTTTGCAAATGCTTCATAAGGTATATTATAATCTTTAAGCATCTCTTTTACACACTGATTTCTTTCATCACAAAAATTATTGCGTAACTCTTGTTGTTCTGCTTCATATTTTGCTTTTAGTTCGATCTGCTCTTTAGCAAATATAAAACTCCATTTTATTTCACCACTTTTTTGTACTGTGCCTCCAAGAGACGCTGGAATATGATACAGCTCTTTTTCTTTATCTATATCTATTTTCCAAATTTCTCCATCTCTAAGAAAAATAGGAGGAGCAGTTACAAGATAAGCATACTTTCCTGTAACTTCGACAAGTTCTTTTAGTTTTCTAAGTACTGTTTCTCTATCATTATCCCATGCGCCTTGACTTTTACACTCAACATAATAATCATACTCTGGTAAATAAAAGTCAGGAGTATAAGGTTCATTATCTTTTAAGGTTATAGTGGAGGGCTCATATTCAAACTCTATATCATTATGTAATAAATATATAGCCCAATTAGCTTCTAAAGCAGACTTGTATGTTGTTCCTGCAACCCACATTTCGTGCGCACCATGATAGTAATTACCTTTTTGATTTTGTTTGTTAAACTCATATTGTCTTTGATTTAACTCATATTGTCTTTGATTTCTTGGATCAAATGCTTTAGCCATATAATTTCTCCTTTAGTCTGTTTATTTCTGGTTTTGTTAAGTTGCCTGGGTCTATATTATCTCGTAGTTTTACTACTCTTGCAGACATTTCTAGTTGTTCTGCCAAGCCTTTTGCCATCTCGCCAGCTTTTACACCCGCTTCATCTCCATCAAACATAATGTCCACTCCTGAAACTCCTTGAAGTTTGAGTAGACTTAGCTTGACCCAATTAACTTGTTGTGTGCCAAAACAGCACACTGTATTCTTGAGACCTTTGTCCCAAAGGTTAAGAGCATCAAAGATGCCCTCCACCAATATAACTCTATTCTGTATTGGTTTTATTTTAGCTGGACAGAATGGCATCTCTGCACCATTCGGATATATAAAATACTTGTTCATATTGAAGTCGTCCAGACTTCTACCAATCAGAGCCACTGTCTTTCCTCGGATGTCGCGTATAGGAAAGATGATACGATTCTCGAATTGAGGTACGTTCCATGTGAACGCTCCCCATATTGCAAGAGTCTCCTCAGATATATTTCTGATTCCACCACCTTTCCACGGTACTCGATCCTTTGGGAGTTGGATTCCGACAGTTTCGCTTTTAACTTTATTTACTTTTTCTTTGATTCTGTGCATACGAACTTCTAGTGGAGAAGCAGGTGCACCGAAGTATGTGAACAGATTACCTTTATACCCACAAGAGAAACAGTTAAATATACCTGTTACTTTGTCTACCCTCATACTGGGGTTAGAATCATCATGCTCTGGGTTCAGACACGAAATTACAGCATCTTGTCCTGAGATGCGATAATCAATGCCTTTGTTTCTTAGTAGTTCTTCTGCTATCATAATTATATATATTATATCAAATTTTTATATTGTTGTCAAGAACTATTTTCCGTTAGTTTTGACTTATGCTTCCATTTCAATTGATCTCCAAGTCGCTCGTACTCTCGAAACTTTTCATCATTTTCGTAGTACCTAGACTTCCAAACCAACTCTGCCATTTGAAACCAGACAGCTACTGCTTTGTCTCTAAACTCATGGTCTGGCCATAGGTAGTAGTGTAGCCACCACTCTTGATCGAATCTACACACTCTTATTTCTTGTTCGTGTAGTTCAGGTATCTCACTTAGAACTCTAAGTCGTTGACTACCTGCTATTGGGTACCAGTTAGGCATAACTAGTAGAGGAGAACGCACACCTTCTTTCTTCAGAGCTTCTCTCAGAGGCTCGTTGGGAGGTACGTTCATAATGTTTTCTTTTACTTTTGGTTGTTCTAACATCCACCCTACGGTTTTTACATACCAAGTGTGTGGTGCTAAAGGTATTTGTTCTGCACTTTCTCGTGCTACTCTGTCATCTGCCATCTTTCAAAATCTTTCCTGTAATAATCGTATATTAGGTTATATACTTTTTCAGTATCATATCCTGCTAGTTGTGTTATAGAGGCATGATGAATATTTTTCATCAATCCCAGTTCTTTCCAAATTGTTTGGTTTTCTAGTTTGTGTACTTCTACTTCAGGTTCTCTATAGTATACCCATGCAGGTAAGTACATCACATGGTAACTTCCCATGCGAACTAAGCTTTTTTCAAATAAATCTAAATTCTGTATAGTGCCAAAGTAAGCACCGTTTTCTAGTGATTGTATTGCTTTCCTTGTCCAAGTTATAATATCCCAGTCTACTATAAATCCTTCGTCACAGTTATGTTTGTAAAGACTTTCCCACCTAGTTAGTGGATTTCTAATTACAGTATAGTATTTATAGTCTGGGTATTGTAATGCTAACTGGTCGTAGGTTGCGTGTATATTGTTAAATACAGTTCCTTTTGTTGCTTTGTTTACTCCTTCTCTAATAAAATCAGCATTTAACCCTGTCTGCCAATTTCTATGTTGGAATAAAAATTTTTTATCTTGTTGAGCTAACCAAGCACGAGCAATAGAAATCCCACCACACTTAGGTATGTGAATAAAACAACTTTTTTTATCATATATAACCATTGTGTATATCTTCTATTGTTTGTTCGTATATCAATCTAAAATCTTCCAGTTTAGGAAGCTCTAACTGTAATGTACTCTCTTGGTTATTATATGCGATTTCTGCACAATGACAGTGCCATGCTTCTTCCAGTTGTTTTTCAGTGTATAATATCATAAATCGTAGGCGTCCTCTCCTGTTGTCATTGTTTCTTTTAGTTCTGATTTTTCATCTGGGTCTAAGGCTGTGTGAGGCCCGATCTTTAGTGTCTCCCAGTTCATTTCAGATGTAAACGGCTCAATTGAACCACTTCTCATCTTGTCACACTTAAATTTAATACAAGGCTCTGTGTCTCCCCAATGCTGAATACTGTAAGCAGCATCAACAGCATCCAAGATTCCTTTCGAGAATCTTGCCTCTCCTTTCTCATTAGTCTGGAAAGCGGAGAGAACTAGAACTTTACTCTCTTGTGCGAGAGATTTGAGACCTTTTGAGATCTCGATTTGCTCAGTCCAATCATATTGACCTTGACGATTTGGTGCGTTATGGCGTTTTACTTGGTTTAGATAGTCTACTATTACAATACCCAAGTTAGGTAACTGGGCTTGCTTCTGTCTTACTACACTAATAATTTTAGCTAGTGTAAGAGAAGGGTCGTAATGTATATCTATTTGAGGAACATCTGCTAACTTGTTTCTACTAAGTTGATAGTGAAACTTGTCGAAATCTTGATGATCTCGCCATTCGTTATATGCTTCTGTTCCGTTATCGAATCTATTAGCCCACCAGTTAGCAACTTTATCCCATTCCATAGGAGTAAGATTCTTTGCTTTGATACGACCACTATTGATACCAGTTTGTATGCCACAGATTCTCTGCAACATTTGTCTAGTGTCCATTTCGATAGTAAAATATAATGCTGACTTGCCTTTTTCTTGTGCGGCAGCAGCGATGTTACAACATGTAAAGGACTTACCTCCACCACGATGTCCACCGATAACGACCAAGTCTTTGGGAGAGAATGTATAGTCTAAGTCATATTCTTGATTCAGACCGAGCGGTAAAAACTTGGCTAAATCCTCAGCACTATCAAATAATTCTACAGTATTCATGTCTTCAGCTTCGTCATTTGTGTCGACTGAATCTTCTACTTGCACTACTATTTCTTGCAACAAGTCTATGTTTTCTCTGGCGTCAGAGATTGCAACTTGATGGTCAACGTAGTTTTCTATTTTTGATAGGATTTCGGATTGTGTAAATTGGTTTTTCAGATAGTCCAATAAGAGTATGGACTCGATATCTGTTTCAACTGTTTCTATGGCATATATCTTTTCTTGCAAATCACGTGAACGAACTTCTAATTTTAAGTCCTCAAATGTAGGTAAGTTATTGTACTTGTGTACATGCTTATCTACTACACGCCATAACTTACGATACTCTCCTTCAGGAAAATAGTGTTCCTTCAGACCATTCCAAGTCTCGAAGTCTCCGTTTGCAAGTATTTGCTTTAGTAATGCACTTTCTAGGGTCAAATTGTCTCTCCACTTACAATTTATAGTTGAAAAAAGGGCGAGTCAAAGCTCGCCCAAGAACGAATAGGTATTAGCCTATTTCTTTTTTAGCTGCTCCATTATAGTCTGAGCACTGTAGACCTCTTCTAGTAAGCATTGTTTTCACGCCTCTTACAGTTTTGCCGATTTGGTCAGCAATTTCTTCAACAGTTAAGCCGTCAATGTCGACTCCAGCTAAAGGATCAGCTTTGCTTGAACCTTTAGTTTCTTTCTGCTTAGGAATAGCATTGATTTCACCAGCTCTTAGTAGTGATAAAGCTTTTCCTCTGATTGAATTAACGCTTCTGCCCATAGCTTCTGCGATATCTTCAATAAATGCACCATCATTAACTAATGATACAAATTGTCCTTCTTCTTCATCGTTGTATGACTTTACAGTCTCAACTTTAGGTGCAGGTTTAACATGTTCTGTTAACTGCATAGAAAGGATTTTTCCTTGAATTGACTTAGCTGAAAAAGCTCCGCCTTCAAAGTTTGATGCAATTTCTGCATATGTGTATGAGCCAGAGTTATCTGTTACAAAGTTACTTAAAGTAGCTTCTTGCTCATCTGAGAAAGATTTAGAAGCTGATGCTGAAGCTAGTTCAACGTCAAAACCCATCTTTCTTAATTTACTAGATACACTTCTTACTGAAGTTTCTAGTTGTTCTGCAGCGTTAGCTACAGTTTCTTGAGATATTGGGCTCTCATCCCCAACAAAAGAAGTTAATTCTGAAGTTCTTTCGTCTGTCCATTTTGGTAATGCCATTTTTAATTTTCTCCAATTAAATGTTTAATATTACTTATTATTATAACACCTCGGTCACGAGCTGTCTGCGTTTTTGCTGACTCGATTCCAGACTCATTAATCAAATGAGTACAGTCTTTAGTCAGACTTGATTTTACGGTAAAACCGTGGTTATTTAGAACTTTAGTTGCGAAGGCTTTAGTCGGATAAGACTTTAACTTTCCAGATATACAAACAACGCCTATGACCTCTTTTTTCTTAATTATTTTATTTTTCCAAGTGAAAGGTAGGTTTGTTCTGTATTGATACGGATAGTATTCACTGGCCATCCAGTGAAGTAGATTAGCTGATGCCTTTGGTCCAATACCTGCTTCAGTACAACTTTTCTCGCTAATATCTTCGATGTCTGATATTGAATCGCATAATTTTTGAGAAGCCGACCGACCAATAAGGGGTACGCTGAAAGCTGGTATTATATCCACCAACTTACTCTGCTTTGATTTTTCAATCTCCACAAAGAGTTTCTCAGCTAATCTTTGACTGCCTAATCTTTCCTGTATCTGAGATGCAGTAAGATTATATAGTTCTTCGTATTCTTGGATTTGCAACTTATCTAGCGTTGCAGGTCCAAGTCCTTTTATCTTAAGAGTAGAAGCAAAATGCTGGACTTTCTTATCCCACTGTGCTGAACAGTTGCTGTCTTCACAGAACAACTGGTCATTACGATAAACTAACTCGCTATTACAAGCGGGGCAGTTTGTCGGTGGTAAAATGTCTCTCATTTAGTCTCTCTCTCCAAAATATACATATATTATATCCAATTTTTAAGCATCTGTCAAGAACTATTTTTTCTCTGGTAGATGCATTAATTTGAAACATAATTTAATTGTCCTCGCCCTCATAGATGTGAGTATCCTCGACCATGTTTCTATTTTCCCACTGAAAGCGTAAGGCTTTATATTTCTTAACTAAAGACTTTATCCAGTTTTTTATCATAAATATCTCCTAAAATCCTGTCCGCCATCAACCTATGACCTTCCTCAAGAGGATGATCTTTAGGTCCAAAGGGGACTTGTTCTCTTTTGCACATATCATAGAAAGCTTCTTCTTTCATATGGGGTAGCTCTTCTAGATAGTCGTTTAACTTCATATGTTCTACTTCCCATAAATTGTTTGCACCTTCCATTCTTTGCTCGTTTAATGTATCTAAGGTCACACTAATTTGACCATCAGATAAATTGTAAAATAAATAAGGTATGTTTTTTGCTTCTAAAAAATACTTTACACTTAACATATGATGTAAGGATGTAATTAAATTGTATCTCATAGAGCGTACTTCTGTAGCCCAACCCTGTATAGCTTTCCATTGCTTTAGTGTCATGCGTGGATGAAAGTGAGTTTCGGATTGGTCTCCTACTTCTAGTGTCTTTCTATCAAACATATACTTTACCCATACGGCACTACGCCATGCGTTTCTTTGGTCTAGATATTCAAATCTATTTATTCCTGACCATACAATGATTACTAACTTTGCAGGCTTTCGTATCATATCATCTGTAGTTGTTCTCCAGATTCTATCATTACTACCACCAACTTTAGCATTATCCCACCAAGGCTGACCAAGTTCTTCACTAACTATGTTAGCAAATATATCACGAGGGCGTACTTTTACTTCCATACCTCTTACAAAGCTACATCCATTCCAATAAATCAAAATACTCTCACTCCATAATTCTGTTGAAATCTGTTAGCGTCATCTAGAGTATTTACTATAGGCTCGCCTTTAATATTCAAACTTGTATTTAGTAACATAGGTACTCCTGTCCTTTCATAGTATTCCTCTAGTATGGGTCGCAATGCTGATTGACTATCGCTCTTGACAACTTGTACTCGTGCTGTTCCATCAACGTGCGAGACACTTTTGTAGTCGTGCTTTGCTTTTGAAACAAACTGCATATATTCGTTAGCAGGGCCTTCAAAGTATTCATCTACAAACTCCTCCAATATTGCGGGAGCAAAAGGACGAAACTTCTGTCTTCGTTTAATGTTGTTGACTGTGTCTTTAATATCAAAACGCACATCACCAAGCAGACTCCTGTTACCAAGCGCCCGAGGTCCAAATTCTGCCTTTCCATTTGCTACTCCTACTACTTTTCTTTTAAGTAGTGTATCGACTACTAACTTAGGATTGATACTTCTTGTTATATCATGTCCTAGGAAAGTGTCCTTAAATTCTATTCTTTGTTTTGTATGGGCTAGTACACAACCTAGTGCACTCCCTGCATCGCCTGGGTTTGGGAATATCCACATATTATCAAACATAGGTCTTATTTTGCTATTTGCTACACAGTTCAGTGCAACTCCACCAGCATAGGCCACATTGGGACCGTACGTTCTTGCTAGTGCAAATATGTCTAGCAGCTCTGATTCTAACTGAGCTTGTGCTGACGCGGCTATATCTTCTGGTGTATGCCAAAACCATTTTCTTTTCTTAATACCACGATGATGATTCATACTTATATCTTTGTTCATGTCGATACATATATCTCCATAAGCAGCCATGCCCATAGTTATATATTCATCTTCATTAGGCTTGAGTCCTATTCTTTTCGTAATTGCACTATAGAACAATCCTAGTGACCATGGATAAGTTTTATTCCATATTTTTACACCATCTACCCAAATACTTGCTGTATCAAACTCTCCAATAGCATCGATTACAACCGTGCTGTCAGGTACGAAAGGAGCAGAAAAATAAGCACTGGCGTAGTGACTTTCATGGTGAAGAATAGTTGAGATATCATACTCTCTGCACGGCGTTGCTTTTGCCATTCCATACATCTCTCGTCGTGCATTCTTGAAATGAGTACTTTCATAAAATACTGTTTTATCATAATCATATCTCTCCTTCAGTACATCAAAATGCCAATTAGGTATTGTACTATCGTTTTTAATTCGTGTTATTCTCTCTACTTCTGTAGCAAATTCTATCTTGTTGTCATTTACTACAGCGTACGCTGCGTTGTGAAATCCTTCACTAATCCCCAAATACTTCATTTTTCTTTGGAAATGCCTCCAATATTTTGCTGTCCATCGAGAAACACTCCGTGTGTCCTCCAAATTTATGCTCCGTTTTATGTCTATCTTTCTGAAACTGGTTGTGTAATTTTTGCTCGAATCTCCAACAGTCGTATATCGTCCCGCTCCACAAACGTTGAATCCGAATGTCGTAGTTCGTGAAGCCACGCCCTCTTCGAATTGCGTCTTTGAATGTTCTTCCTTTTGCGATGCCGACTTTTATAGTTTCTCGTTCCCATGTTACTTGATTCACCAATACAATACCGTAAAGTATTCCTTCCTTCAGTTTTTCTTCAGGATAGTTTTTGAAATAAGTCTCGTTGTATATGCCGCCTGCCATTAGAAGAATGTCCTTATAATTTCCCAACACTCTTTCTCTGGTTTTTGGAAGTCCTTTAAAGGACAACGAAACGGTTTATTCTTGTCCCGTATGGTCAAGTTATCTTTGGTTTTATTTTCAATTATATGTAATTTGGTGATAGACTGTTCTAGTACTTTAACTCTGTGAAACGTATAAGCTTCACTAACGTACCAAGAACCCGCTGGGAGGTAGTATGTGCCGTCATGGTGTAGGCTAACACTATCGTGTACTACATTCCTTCTATGGTGAGGATTAACACAGTTAGTTTCAACTATCTGTAATGGACTATCCTTTGAAAATTTCCATTGCACTACTTCGTTTACTAGCGCTCCTCTAATTATTTGTGATTCAAACTTAATTCTATGGTTATGAAAATCATTCACTTCCACAGGTGTTAAGTCTGGGCAATAGAAGTTCCATCTAACTTGTTTGTTAGCTTCGTGTAGGAATATAAATCCTAATCCACTGTACTCGGGTATCACACCCCAAGTTTTTAACTCATCTATCACTTACTTGTTTCCTTAGCTTTGTTGTAGAAAAAGAGTGCGCTCTACTTGTGTAGTATACTTCATGCAATCCTTTGCCTGTAAAATGTTTCTCACTCCAATCCTCTCCTACAAATCTTATATGTATTGGTGTTGCCTCTAGTAAATCTAGTAGGCTTTGTTCTGTATCGTAAGGTATGATTTCATCTACATACTTTACTGCTGATAGTTGTACATATCGTTCAAACACTGATTGAATTGGTTGATTCTTGTCTTGTCTATCAATGCTTGGATCGGTTTGTAATCCTACTATCAAATGGTCACATTCACTCTTTGCTTCTTTTAGCATTACAATGTGTCCAGCGTGTAGCAAATCAAATGCTCCACATGTAAATCCTACTCGTCTATCCATTCTTGTTTTGGTTTATGTTTCTTAAATGTTCCTTCTTGTTGTTTAAATGTGGATTTGTTTGCAACTTGTACTGCATTTTTCCACTCAATACATTTTATACATTCTCCACATGGAATGTAACCTCCATCGTCTTTCTTCTTTATCTTTTTAACTAGGTCTGTTTTTCTATCAGGAGGATAACAATACCATATATTATCTTTCGCAAAATGCCAAACGTTTTTTGCTAACATTGATATAACCTCTGATTTATACATAGTCTCGAAAGGAAAGATATTAGTAGGTGCAGATAGTAATACATTTGCAGAACATCCATGCAAGTCTAACTGATATGACTTCTGTGCAAGATATGCTCTTATTGGGAATCTTAACTGTAGACGTTGCGCAAATGAATCTTCTGCATTTGCGCCCCATACTAAATATTTCCACTTTCTTGGGTTTCCTAGAAGCAAAGTCGCTGCTGCTGACATATGTTGATTGACTGCTAGTGCTAGTGTAACCTCTTGTGGTAATTCGTTTCTATCTACAACTAGTGGAAACTTGAAGAAATCACACTGCTTCTGAGCATAGTATAACTGTGCATCTTTTGCAGGATGGTTATGTGGATTGTTGTATAGATGTAAGCCAACTGCATTTAGACCTTTTTCTTTTGCCCACCATAAAGCGGCAAAACATTCAGCTCCGCCACTAACATTTATAATGGTATCAATACTTTTGTCTAAGCCTTGCAATTCTCTTTTCCTCTCTTGGTGTAACCTTTCTATTACAATTTTTGCATATAGGATTACTACCTCTGTCTCCAAATAATAATTTCTTTCTTACTTCTTCTAGTTCTTTGCTAGTGTGCCATACATCAAAAAAGTTATCGTCTGCAATGTTGCCATACACATTTGTGTCTGTCCAGTCATTACAACATAACTGTATTGTTCCATCATGGTGTACCCATCCTTTAGTAGATGGCAGTACACAAGGAGTATGTATCTCACTTCTATCAGTTGCTATTCTTTCATATAGCTCAGTTCTATTTTGAACTTGAATAGGTGTTTCACCCCACTCTGATGGCTCCATGCTTTGATCCCAATATCTATGGGTGGCACGAGGGATTATCTTCTTCCGTTCTTCCATCTGTTCTTTACTCGTATAAGAGTTCATTATAATAGAGTCAAACATATTAAACCACTTGAACTTTGATTCTAGTTTATAGCCGTTTGTCAAAATTCTAGTCCTATACTTTCTACCAGTGAAATGTAAAATTTCCACAAGTTCTTTAAATTTAGGATGCAAACTGTTTTCGCCTCTGCCTGAGAAACAAATAGTCCCGCTATAGTCCTTACAATCGTTTATGAACTTAGTAAAAAGTTCAACACTCATATATTCTTTTATATTCGGATATGAACTTGACCTCGGACAATAATTACACGACTCGTTACATATACCACATACATCTATATTAATAAGAAATGGGTTATGCATTGAGAACTGCTTCAATTATATCCCAACACATATCGTGTGGATATCTAAATTCTTTTATAGGACATACTACTTCTTCATGAGAAGAAGCATACATTGCTAAGCCAGGTTCATTTTCGCGACCAACTATCTCTAATCTAGTAATAGTAGGTGCTTCTGCCCATGCTACATGAAACTCTTTTGCATCCATATAGTATGTATCTCCTGTTATATATCTTTCTACATCTTTCTTTTGAATGTCTACATTCTTCTGCCATACTTCTGACTCAAATCCTTGTGAGTTATTTTCAACACAGTCTATAGTTTTTATAGTCTTACTACCTTCTACTATCTTTCCTCTTTTATTACAAAATCTTCCTTTCATAATATCAGATACAAAACTGTTTTGGTGATTATGGTACTGACTTACTTGTTGAGGTACTAAATCTGGATGATAAAAATTCCATCTAATTTTAGGACTCTCCATAAGCCAGATAAAACCCAAACCATTACGTCTAGGATTGCTACCCATCAACTTAAACTCTTCGATCGTTTTCATACTCTTTGTACAATTCTAGGTATTATTTCTCCACTACGGATAACCTCAACATTACAACCAATCTCTAGTTCTAATGCTTCGATGTATGCCATATTATGTAGAGTCGCTCTACTAATAGTGGCTTCGCCTATCACACATGGCTCTAAAATCGCAACTGGTGAGACAGCACCTGACTTCCCGACATTCCATTCAACGTCCAAGAGCCGAGTAACTACTCCAGCCTGTCTTGTTTTTAAAGCGAAACTACCTCTAGGGTGGTGTGCTGTGTAGCCTAATGTTTCAAAATATATATTAGAGTCGACTCGTACAACTTTACCGTCCTGAGGGAATTCACGATAATCACTTTTGGTGATAGCGTTAAACCCCATGTCTGCAACCATGTTCATATCGTCAGTCCATTCAGCACAGATGGCTGGTTGAATTCCGTACGCAACAAAGGTAATATCACGGGATTTAAATTCTTGTAAGTCTTTTAGATTCAAAGCACCACTTGCATAATTTCTAGCATTTGGTATTGTTTTTGGGGCAACGATTTCTCCAGTAATCTGTTTGACACCTTTGCTCCATATCTCATTTGGTACTAAAGACTTAATTTTATCAGTAATATCTAGACCCGCTCTACCGTCACCACGCGTGAGTGCTTGATGGAAGATGCCGTCTACATAAGTTATAGACACAGCTGCACCGTCCAGTTTGGCAGTCATAATAGTTGGTTGTTTAGATTCCCAGTTTGGTTCTTCATCTTCTCCTACAAAGACTTTCTGAAGTGAATACATTGGGAAAGGGTGATTATATCGTACATCATCACTTGCATGACCTACTTGCTCCTCAAGAGCAGTGTTCTCTACAAGTCTATCATATACATCATCAGGTAATATAGGATTGCCTTCTGCATACTTTTGATTACAATATTCTAGGTATTCTGTCTTATTCATAGATATATTATACAGAATTTTTAAGGATTTGTCAAGGACTATTTTTTGGTGCTATTGGTATAACTCGTCTAATATCTCTTTGAAATGAGTTTCTAATACTCCTTTAACTTCTGAGATAGAAAGTATCTCTACTAAGGCTGTAAATATTTCTCGAAGGTTATCCAAATCAATAGGCAAGGCTATGCCGTCCCTTGTTGGTTTCCATTCTTCATCAAAGTCCATATAGTACTTTCTGATATGTA
>Ga0181390_1000279_pt1 | contig 22535 bp, 7 predicted proteins | sample 13SPOviralmetaG_FD_130085 | JGI IMG/M metagenome (GOLD analysis project Ga0181390, IMG submission 130085) | Marine viral communities from the oligotrophic San Pedro Time Series (SPOT) site, San Pedro Channel, CA, USA - 13 SPOT_SRF_2010-07-21 | ecosystem: Environmental > Aquatic > Marine > Strait...
AGAGCATGTATTAACTCCTATGCCTAAAACTAGCAATCCAACTAAGTTTGATGGCTCAGCTGAAGTTTCAGGTGACTCTGTAACAATGACTAACTACAAGTCTGACCAACCTGTAGAAAATAGTAACTTTGACTATGACTACGATGATAGCATATACTCGTTAAATGAAGGTAGAAGATACGGTTTAGATCCTCAGTACGCTAATGTTAACGGTCATTTTTTTATAGATGAATTAAAAGGAAACGTGCATTTTAGTTCTAATTTATCTGGGTCAACTGTGATACTTAAATACATAAGTGATAGTCTTGGTACTGATGGTGAAATGCAAGTTCATAAGCTTGCTGAAGAAGCTATGTACAAGCTAATGGCGTACGCTATACTTTCTACAAGATCTAACATGCCAGAGTACGTGGTCAGAAGATTTAAGAAAGAAGCTTCGGCGGCTAGAAGACAAGCTAAGCTAAGACTTTCTAATATTAAGATAGAAGAAATCACTCAAGTGCTAAGAGGTCAATCAAAACAAATTAAACACTAGTAAATGGCTGAGTTAAAAAGAGACTTTCTCAAAGCTAAAATGAACAAAGACTTTGATGAAAGAGTTGTTCCTAACGGCGAATATAGAGATGCGTTAAATGTAGAAATAACTACTTCAGAAGGCTCGGACGTTGGTGCTGTACAAACTTTAGCCGGAAACAAATATGTTGAAAACCAGCTTATTAAAAGTCCTAACGCTATTACAGTAGGCTCTTATGCTGATGAAGAAAACAATCATATATACAACTTTGTAGAAAGAGCTACTGATTTTACATCACAAATTGTTCAAGGAAATCCAGCATTTTATGGCAAGAGATCAGATTTAATTGAAAGAATAACGCCGGCTTCAGCTTCCAACGAGGCTAAGTCAGAGGTGATAATAAACGATGTTTACGAAGTTAGAGTTGCGCCCATGCCAATGGACTCTCGCAGTAAATTTAAGCTTCTTATACCTTCGAACTACTCGCACACTTACAACATTAATTCAGAGATTAGCGGCGAAGATTTCCTAGATCCTATTGGTATTAGAGTTGGGATGAGAGCGCAGTGTATTGGTGTTGATGGAGTAGACGTTTGGGGGTTAGAAAACGACATTAGAGTTATAAGCTATGCAATTTCTTACAACTCTACTTTCTCGCAGTATGAAGCAGAAATTACTATAACAACTCTTCCGCAAGAGTCCCCACTTTTTACTTCGGCTTTCAGTAGCGTTGGTGGAGTGATAAAGCTTTCTTCAAAACGTGTTTTAGATTTTAGTAGAGGTAAATCTGGCGAAGTAGAGTATAACGATAAGTTTAAAAAAGTTACTCCAACGCCTGAAGGATCTATTATTTCTGCTATAAACGTAATCGATGATTATTTGCTTTGGACTGACGGAAGAACAGAGCCTAAAAAAATAAATTTAAAAAGATGTATATCTGGTAATTCTTTGTTTTCTGGGGTAAAAAATGTATACTACTTACCTCACACTCATTTAGTTTCTGAAATAAATAATTCTTTTTATAATAAGGGTTATTTAGAGTTGTCCAACATTACCGCTATAAAGCCTAATCCTACTAAACCTTTAAGCATAGACTTAACTATAGACGGTGAGGATGCTTTAAATTCTAGCGTAGCTTTATTAAGTAAAGCTGGTGGAACGGACGATCCGTGGGAAGCTTTTAGCTTTAAAAGAGTTAGTGGTGCTGGAGAAACTTGGATAGCTAAAGAGGGTGATAAACTATACGTTAGTCCTAAAGACAACGTTCAAGTAACGTGGCGATCGGGAGATACTATAGTGTTAAATGCGCCTAGCCCACACACGTACAGTTATACTATAAACATTATAGAGCGTCATGATAGTTCTGTAACTTGGTTTGAAACTATTATAACTAAAGCTGATACTGCATACCTGTCAGATTACGCCACCTCTCAACCGCCAAGCTTAGAGTGGATTGGTACAAAAGCTTCTAAAGATCAAAGTTTATATTTTGATAAGTTTGTTAAGTTTTCTTATAGATACAACTACGCTGATGGAGAAAAGTCTTGTATAGCTCCTTACACTAGACCAGCGTTTGTTCCGGGCATATATAGTTACGACGCTAAAGAAGGTTTTAATAATGGAATGATAAACATCATTTCTGAAATAGTAATTAAAGATTTAAGGTGGCTTTACATACCTAATGACGTTGCTTCTATAGAGATATTGTATACGATGTCTAACAACGAAAATGTATACGCGTTTAAGACAATCGATGTAGCTGAACAAAACGTTTCTTTAAATGGGTTAAGTGGTCTTGTGAGTGTTAACATTGCGCCTTGGCAAGTTAGAAATACTATCGCTCCAAGTGAGGATGTTATTACTATAGATACTGAAATGTTTGGCTATACTTTGCCTACAGATCAAATAGTAAGAACGTTTGATGCTTTGCCTAGGAAAGCTGTTGCTCAAGAAATCATGGGTAGTAGACTTATGTACGGTAACTATACTAGAGATTATAATCTTACAGACGGTAATAATGACTATATAAATTTACAGACATTAACATATCCTGAAAAAAACAACTTTTCGTTTAACAGTACATACGAGTCTGACAATAGGCTTGTAGCAACTGCTAATGTAAAACAAACCGCGGTGTTGACGCCAAGACTTTTTTATAGCGCGGGCGGAGTAACCGTTAACCACTACGTTTCAGAACCATTACTTTTTAGCGACGAATCTGGCGATGGCTCTAATAATTTTGATAATAGCACTGGTATATTTACGGCTCCAGTTAGCGGAACGTATTACTTTTCAGGATCTACAAACGCTTTAATATACACGAGAGTACCTAGCTACCCAACAAACTTTATTGATTCTTATACCGATGGAGGTGGTCAAGGTGGTAATGCTGGAAATATATACGTTTTTCAAGGTGACATAAGCCTTAGAAGGCATAGAGTTAAGATACACAAGTGCGACGCTTCGGGTGTGCCGTTAAGTTTAACAGATCCTGGGCCGCAAAGTGTAAATGGAAATGGTCCAGGTGGATTTACTATAAGCACTGGAACTAGCGAACTTATCGGGGTGCCAAACAGCTTTAGCTCTACAGGGCCTAATTATTTAGTAGATGAGGCTGGGTCAAATTTAGATATTGATTGGGCACTATATCAAGCCGGCGTTTATAGTGAGGCTAACCAGTCTGTAATTGAGACTACAAGCATGTATCTAGAGGCTAACGAAAAAGTCGCTATGATGATACACACTGATCAACCTTCTGAAGATTCTTCAGGAGACGTAGTAAGCTACAATAGCGCGACGTTTAGAGTGTCTAGAACACCTCACTCTACGGTGACTGACGCTAGGCAGGGAACTGAATCTATTAAGTCTAATAGAAAGTATCACGTTGGCGTGGTGTACATTGACGACTATGGAAGAGAAAGTAACGTTATAATATCCGAAAGCAACGACATGGTAGTTCCATTAGACTTTTCTGATGCAAAGACTAATATAAGCGTGCAGATCAAAAGTCAAGCACCTAGCTGGGCTACTAGATACAAGGTGTTTGTAAAAGAAGTTGCTAAAAAATATCAAAACTTAGTTTTAGACGCCGCTTTTGAAAATAACGATGGCGTTACAGCTTGGCTTTCTTTTAACTCCGCCGACAAAGACAAGATTAAAAAAGGCGATTATATTAGAATAAAAAAAGAAAACGGCAACAGCACTGCAGTTAAAGATAAAAACGCTAGATTAAAAATACTTGACATAGAAGGAGACGCGACAATTGAAAACGCTAATACCGTTGACGCTGCTTTATCTATCGGCGGAAACAACGTTAGCGCTGTGGCTGCCGCAACTATATCGTCAGCTTCTGATTTAGCTGGTAAGTTTTTCGCTAAAGTAAGAATTACGCCTGAGTTTGAAGATTATATTACAGATTTTACTACAGGCATACCTGAAGTAGGTCAGTCAAATGGAGCTGTTTTTGAAACAGAACCAGACACGTCTATCCAAACAGATATATACTACGAAGCCTCACAAGCTTATCCTATATACCTAACAGAGAAAAACATTTCTGATGTTATTAAAAAAGGTTGTAGAGTTACCTTTGAAAGTGTTAACTACTCTGGACTAACTCCTCAAGGCTACTTAACAGTTGAAAGCTTTAAAGGAGCTAAATCAATAAGCCCTAGCATAATAAACAATGATGGAAAGCTTCAAAACAAAGTAAGAATATACGTGTCAGACTTTGAGCAGTTTTTCTTTTCTGATATAGCAGACTCTAGTAGCGCTTTGACTAGTGGTATAGAAATTGAACCCGGCGAGAAGGTTTTAGTTAAATTTAAAAACGAAGACGGTTCTTATATTACAGCTTATTTGTCTGAGAATATTACGCAGAGTTCAAACGGGGTGTTCTATATAGATCCAACGGTACACCCTACTCCGGCTAAGCCGAATAATTATTGTAGAGTTGGTATACCTTGGTTTAACTGTTATTCTTTTGGAAATGGAGTTGAATCAGATACAATTAGAGATGACTTTAACTCTGACGAGCTATTAACTTACTTTGAAGAAACTGGAAGAAAAAGTGGCGAAAAAGCAAACATACCTTTAGACTCTTACTCTGAGGTTAACGAAACAAACTCTATTATATATTCTGGCGTGTATAGCAAGGCGAGCGCTAAGAACGAATTAAACGAGTTTATAGCTTACAAAAATATAACTAAAGAATTAAATCACGACTACGGGAGCATACAGAAGTTATTTTCTAGAGACAGTGATCTAGTGGCACTTTGCGAGGCTAAAGCTATTAAAATACTATCTGAAAAAGATGCGCTTTTTAATGCTGACGGCAATCTACAACTGTTGTCATCAACTAATGTTTTAGGGCAAGCAATACCTTTTTCTGGAGACTACGGTATTAGCAAAAATCCAGAGTCTTTCGCTAAGGATGAGTATAGGGCTTATTTTGTCGATAAAGACAGAGGTGCTGTTTTAAGACTATCTAAAGATGGTTTAACACCTATATCTGATGCAGGCATGAAAGACTGGTTTAGAGATCATCTAAGCAACTCTAGCGTAATAATAGGTAGCTTTGATAGTAGGAAAGAAGAATACAACGTTACGCTTCACGATGTTACTATGCCTAGGCTAAAGAAAAACGTGTATACTCTTTCTTTTAACGAAACAATTGACGGTTGGTCTAGCTTTAAGTCTTTTATACAAGAATCTGGTTTAACGCTAAAAAATAAGTATTACACATTTAAGGCTTCAAACGCGTATCAACATCACTCTGAAAGCTCTTCTAAAAACAACTTTTACCAAAATCAATATAACTCAACTATCACGACGTTATTTAACGAAAACCCAGATGTAGTTAAAAACTTTACGGCTTTAGGCTACGAAGGAACTCAAGCTAAAGTAAATTCTGGAAAGTACGGTGATGGAACTTATGTTTTAGATGAAGAGTACTATAACTTAGAAGACAAGGATGGTTGGTCTGCAGAGTACGTAAAAACAGATCTTAGCGAAGGGTACGTTAACGAGTTTATTGAAAAAGAAAATAAATGGTTTAATTACATAAAAGGTCAAGAAACACAGTTTACAAACTACTTTGATGGACCTGGTCCAAGAAACATAGACATGTCAGAGTTTTCTGTTCAAGGTTTAGGTCAATTAACTAGCGATGCTACGATGGAAGTAGGCGTAGAACCTACTCAAGGCTACACGGTTAGCGTGGTTAGCGGCAACTCAACATCTACTCAAGATTGGGCTACAACAAGTGATTATTGGGTCAGCGAAGGGTTAACAATATATAATGTAAACTCTTTAACCGGTATAAGTTCTTTTTCTATAGAGCCTAAACCTGGTTACATCATAAGCCCAGAATTTTTTGCAGAAATAACTGGTCAAGTTGGTGATATTTATACTAAAGTTACTTTTACAGCCGGTGAAGATAATAACGTTTTCGCTAACATACACTGGGTAGATCCTTTAAGTATAACAGAAGATACTCAAGTGTTAATTGAAATAGTAGAGGCTTTGACGCCAACTACTGCTGGTATTTTCTCTACTGAATTAAGCCTTAATATTCAAGAACCCGTAAACTTACCTAGCGATGTAAACTTTTATATTACATATGAAGATCCTAGTGCTCTGTCAGATACATCTTGGTCAGAAACTGGATCGTTTACAACCACGTCCAGCGTTTACAGCGAAAACCCAACTTATTTATTTACAATAAATTTAACTGTTGATTCTCCAAGTTTACAATACTTTGACAGAGATAATTTGTATGATGTTTCTTTAAACTTAAGCAACGAAGACATTGGAACATATAGTTTTAATAGAGAGTATGATGAAGATGATTACGGTGGAATATACCACATATACATACATTGTTTTTATACTAGAATTGTTGGTGACGCTGAAGTTGATGGAACAAGCATAAGCATTACTGACGGAAACGTACTTAACTATGGTATTACCTTACCTAACTACGGCGCAGGTTATAGGGTTGACGAATCGCCAGCTTCTAGTCATACTATAGAATTTGATTCTACAATTCCAGAATCCGCTATATTAATATCTGAATTTGAAGACGCAGGAGGATCACCAATTAGCTGGATTGAAGAACATCCTACATTAAGTAATACTAATAACTCTATAAGCTTTAGAACTTTAGTATACTCTGGGCCTACAAATAGAACGGGTTATATTAAAATTAAAATGCCAGGTATAAACGGAGGCAATGGCTATGAAGTTGGATCTTTAACTGTAATTCAAAACGACCAAGCCGCGTTAGATCTTGTTATTGGCGGATTGACGGGCGTTAGCTCGACTACCGCTGGTAAAGTAATCAGTACTCCAAACGCCATAGCTAACGATCACGTAAACTGGACCGTGCATCCTGGAAAGCAAGATTACACTATGTATTTAAACATGGATTCTGGCGCTTATCTTTCTGGTGTAAACAACACTAGTAATATATCTATAACATATTCTAGTGGTAGCAATTGGTTTGTTCAAAAAAACACAGACTTGTTTGAACCCATTTTGTCAGGAACAGATCAAGGAAACTATAAGGCAAGTTTTTATTTAAAAAATAACGAAACAACTACGACGAGAACTGCTACAATTGCAATAACGCACCCTACTGACGGTAGTATTATAAAAAATGTAACTATAACTCAAGATGGCATTTACAATCCATCAACAGACACTGTAGAGCTGTCAATAGATAACGACAATACTTTTAGCAGTAACGTTATTGCTGACTTTCCTACACCAATTTCATCTGAACAAGCAACGGTTACTCAGAACGTTAGAATGAAGATAAACAACTACAACGCTGAGTCTTATTATAATCTGTTACCAGGTGGATATGGAACGCCTAACTGTAGAGTTAAAAGTAGTGGCTACACTGACATTACTATTAATAGAAATGAGAATTATATAGACAACGCTTCTTGGTTAGGCTCAGACTATGATGAATTTACAAATTTCATCGTATTACCAATGCAGCAAACCGACGAAGGCACATCTCAGTTTTCAATAAATATTACCGCAGATAGAAATGACTCTGCTACTTTAAGAAAAGCTTTTGCTAGCTTTTATCACCCTAGAAATCCTAACAAAGACACTGATGGCAACCATCAGGCTTTAGCTACTCTTTCACAAGCCACAACAGACTATCTCTACGCTTGGCTTGATCAAGCTGGAATCGAAGATTATAGCTACAGTGAGCTAGCTGAGCTTAACACTTTGGGTAGCGCCGCTGATACAGGGGATACTTTTACTATAAACATACATGACAATGGAAACGGAAATCCTATAATAAGAGTAAAAGATTTAGACCCTTCTTCACCAACCTTCGGCACTTATGTTAGCGACTATGTTGCTGATCAAGACTATAACGGGATTAGTATAAGCGCTTTATCAGGTGCAACTCTAGTTAACGGAGCGTTTTACTCTAACACAGTTGTGGTAACAGTCGCACCAAACGCAACGCCTCAAGCTAAAAGTTTTAGTATAGGAATTTGGCACCCTAACGCCAACCCTAACTCTGATGCTGTAGATAAGGAAATAGATTTTTATCAAGAAAGAGAAGCTTACGATAGCAATTTAAGAAACGTTACTTTTGTAGACTCCAACGGTAATTATATTGTAGATGATTATTCTACGTTATTGTCTCAGCAAGGTGGAACAGAAACTTTTTACGTAAGAGTTTCGGATTACACTCAAGCCGACTACAACGCTGAATCCAGTCCATATCCAATAACGGATAAAAGACCAATATTTAGCTTGGATCAAGTTGACTCTGAAGGTAATATTTACACCGCCGCTCAGTCTGCAATTGACTTAGGGCAAGAGTTAAACGCTTTAAGAAACACTAACTGGTCATCTTCTTCTGGCGTTGGAGAAACTTATTTTATACCTCACCAGTTTGCTTGGATAACCTCTGCTACTAACGGCGCTGCTAATTATGTACCTGGCGGTGACGGGTTGAGATTTGAGCCACCCAACAGTACTCATATATATATAGGCGTGTCTACCGCGGAAATGTGGCCATCAGGATCAAAAAATGGTCAAACCATAATCTTAGAATACACGGTGACAACATCTACAGATATATCAGAACTTAGCTTAATTGGTACAGGTGGTTGGACTGATGCTATAAACTTAGATAGCATTAACCTTGAATTTAGCCAAGGGCAAACGTATAGCGTTGCAATAACAGTAAACGGGTATTTAAGTACAAACTTAAATAAAATAGATGCTAATAAAATCGCGTTTTTTGCTAGAGGAGCCGCGACTGGAAGTCCACTTTTAACATTAGACAATGTTAGTATTAAAAACACTAGCTGGACTCACAGCGTATCACTTAGCCACTCTGCTAATAATTTAACTGTTCCAGTTTATTTTAATCTTAACGCAAAGCATAGATGGAGCAACTTAGCTTTACCTAACGACGCTATGTTTGTCATAAAAAGAGACGCTGATCAATTTGATTGGTTTGAGACAACTTACACGACAGAGAGCTTAACAGACGAGCAAGCAGTAAACTCCGTTAGTACTGGCGATGACTCGATTACAGTCTTTGGACCTACGTCAGCTAAGTTTAGATTAAGGGCTAACTCTAGTAACGTCCCAACTTTAAGATTCTTAAATCCAGACAATCAAAATGAAATTTTATCTAGGACTATTGTAGTTAATAGCGTTTCGCATACTGTAAATTATCCTGATCAAGTTAAATCTTTCACGAAGTTTAATATTTCTTCACAATACAACAACTCCACTCAAGAGTATGATCTTCAAGACAACAGTTCGACAGAGCAATCTTACAATGTTGCTCTCAAAGAGTACTTGATTGAAAACTTTTTAACGTTTAGTCCAATACAATACGATTACACAGACTATGATTACAATGCTTTAGATCTTGAGTTTAACGTGTCTCACGATACTGAAATAAGCGATGTAAACGGAAAGAAAATAATTTTAGCTGCTTGGGCTGAATCTCCTTTAACTAGCGTTTCAGACTTAACAAATAGCGGTAGTGGCGTTATAGTTAACAAAGACAACAGCACGATAACTGAAGATAGAATTAAAAACGTTACAACGTCTAGTTTCACTTGGGACAACGAAAGTAACTTAAGCTTAAATAGTCAAGGTTACCATATGGTTAAGGTTACTGGCTTAGATTCTAGTAAAAAATACAAGGTTAGTTTTAAACTAAACAACTGGAAAACTTCTTATATAAGCTCAGCTGATATTGATGTTGAAATGTCTAATCCATGGATTTGGAATGGTTATGGCAACCCAGATTCTTATCCTGTATTTTTAGCTGGTATAAATCACGTCAATGGAGTTGATACTACTGATTACACCACTAGAGTTAACGAAACTGGAGCAATTGGAAATGGCGCGCACTCATGTGTAATAAGTCCTACAGGCGATTATTTTTGGATTGTTTGTAAAAACATGGTTTCTTTTGATCTTTACGACTTAAAAGTTGAAGATTTATCATCTTCTTTACTACAACCAGGAGCTGATATAAGTTCAATACCTCCAACAGACGTGTACACTATATTGCAAATGCCTCCTGTTACGAGTTCTTTAAGCTGGTATATGAATCCTATTTTATCTAACTCGCCTATAATATCTGGTGGATATAGTGATAATACGCTGTCTAGCTATGACCAAAGTCAAGTTACACTTACACCAGACTCTTCATCTGGTGGCGATATTACTCTTGATTTAGGTGTAAGTAGGTCGGCAGAAGAATTACCTGTTATAAAAGCATACGTTGATGGTTCTTGGACGGCTTCACTTAACTCGTCTAGCTTAATAAACTCTATGCAAAGTCTTTCTCCAACGGATACTTTATACAAGTTTAGGCTAATAATAGACGCAAACATGTCGTACAGTAGCATTGGAATTTCTCAATACACGTCAGCTAGAAGTGTTGACATTGGAATATTTCACTCGAGCTCTTCAACTCAGCCCTTACAACAGTTTACTATTAATCAGTTAGGACACACTCCTTACGACTCGCACTAATAATTTTAATTATGGCTAACATTATAAAACTTGATATAAAAAACGAAAACGACAGCCTGCAAAGAGGTGATACATTGTACTATACTAAAAATAGTAATATCATAAGTAAAGGCGGGTTTAAGACAAGCGGCTACGGTGACATTGTTAGAATTGGTATATGCACGTTGGCCACGGCTAACGCCGTATACGTTAACTGCATAAAGCCTGATGGAACGGAAAACAATATAAACCTCCCAACTAAGCACGATTATATATTCTTTAGTAAAGACAACACTGTTAACGTAGGCTCTTTAAAAGGATACTATGCTGAAGTTAAAATGGTAAACGATTCTGTTAGCGAATCTGAGCTTTTTCAAATAAATGCCCAGGTGTCTCCTAGCAGTAAATAACATAGTTGAACTGTAATTATACATAAATAGAATAAATCATGGCGACACAAGAACAAGCAACACCGTTAAAGAAAGGTGAGATATTAAAAGGCGTTGGTAGCGGAGCTGCGGCGGGAGCAACTACTGGAGCTTTAATTGGCGCCGTAGGAGGTCCTTTAGCTCCACTTACTTCAGGCGTTGGCGCTGTTGTGGGTGGTATTATTGGTGCTGTTGGAGGTTTTTTTGCTGGAAAAAAAGCTAAAAAAGCTAGAGAAGCAGCCGAAGAAGCTGAGGACGCGCTGAATGATAGAATGAAGGAATACGAAAACTTTGTTTATGATTTTACTAATCCTTACAAAGACATGGCCAATCCGTACGAGGACGTTAGGGTTAACACTCAGGCCGCGGAATTTCAACAACAAACTCAAGCTCAAGAATCTGTAGATTTACTACAAAACTTAAGAGGTGGCGTCGGTGGTGCTGGGGCCGCAGCTTTAGCAACGGCAATGTCTAGGCAATCAGCTAAAAAACAGCAAGCTATAGCGGCTGATATAGGGCGACAAGAGCAGCAAATACAAATGGCCGAAGCTCAAGCGCAGCAGCAAATAGAAATGGCGGAAGCTCAAACAGATTTTGCTCAACAAAAGCTTATTCAGCAGTTTGAGTCTCAAAAACTAGAAACCTTAGTAGGTATAGACATGGCTCAAACAGAGGCAGCTTACGCTAGGCAGCAAGCACAACAAGAGGCTAATCAACAGCTGTTTACAGACGTGCTTAGCCTAGGAACTACGGTCGTGACTAGTGGCTTAGGTGGAACTAAATCTACTACTCAAAATAATACTAATGTAGATACTGTTTATAAACCTAATAACAGCAACTCAAACAGCGTTGAGACTAGCGACTTTAATTTTTACGAAAGAAAACAACAAGATGGCGAATAAAGCATTAATAAGCGCTGCAAGATCAATGTACAGAGCAAAGGCAAGCGCAGGTATAAAAGATTACTCTTACATTTTTGACGCTGCAAATAAAGGCATTAAAGCGTTAGAAACAGAACAAGAAAAAAGACTTGAAGAAGGTAAAAAAGAGAGTGAAGAAAAATACTCAACAGTAGCTAGCGTAATGACTAGCATAGCTGTTACAGATCCATCCGTAGCAATAACGCTTCAAGAAATTAAAGATTTAGACTATGAAGGCGTAAAAAGCCAAGCTAGTTTATTTTCTAGTAAACAATCTAAACAACAGGGTGGGCAAAAAAGAAACCAAGCAATACAAGCTGTAAGTAATTTGCAACAAGACGCTGAACTTCTTCAAAGCTTCTACTCTTCAGGCACAGTTTCAAACGTTTACACGCCTGCTGAAAAAGCAGCTTTAGAACAACTAACTGGTGATAACATGAAAAAAAATGTGTTTGCTGGTAAGTTCAAAAACGAAGAAGGCCAAGAATCTTATGGTCTTTACGTGCGAGGAACTAAAGATGAAAATGGCAACCCATATAGAGTTGCTGATATTCTTGGCGAAAAAATACAAACAGTTGATAGCGAAGCTATAAACGCGTATGGCGAAACTATATCTAATATAGCTAAAAAAGGTAGAACTGACTCTGCTGATACGTTTGAATCAGAAGTGGCTGGAGTATGGGCAGATAACGTTAGTTCTGTTAAGAACTCATCTAAGTTTGGCTCTTTTGCTTTTGATCAAATACACGGTAAAGTTTGGGCTGATGAAGAAATAAAATCTAGATTTCCTAACGCTTCAAAAGAAGAGTTTATAGTTAGAAAAAATCAACTTAGAGCTATGAACAATGGCCAACAGCTTGGAGAAGAAATTCTTAAACAGTGGGGTAATACCACTGACGAAGATGGAAACTTTACTGATCAACCGTTTAATATATTTGAAGAGTGGGAGTCGGATCAATTAGGTATGGCTAAAACAGCTTACGCTGATGGCCAAGCTAAAAGAGAAAAGCTTGAAGAGGAGAAAGAAGAAAAAATTGGAAAACCTAAACAAAGAAAAAGCAAGTTTACAGATGACTACTTGTTCCCAAGTGATATACAGTCTGAGTACACAAGAGGATCTAAAAAAATAGGTGACTTAGATTACGCATACGGTAGAAAAGGCGCAATGCACGAGGCTGTTAAAAAAGGTGGAAAAACAGTATACATTGTTAAAGCGCCTAAGCTTCAACAAGGGCAACCTGTTTATGACGGCAAGGGAAATCAAATACTTGAGCAAGTAGCAACATACGATTCATATGACGATTGGTGGTTAAACGAAAGTGGTTGGCCTTCACCAGAAAATTATACTAAAAAATTACCATAACAACTAATACATAACGCATGTCTGAATACAAGTTTGGAGACGATTTCTATACCGAGGACGACGTAAAGAAAAGAGCCCAAGAAAAAGGATTGACAATAGAAGAGTACTTAGCTCAAACCCCTGAAGTGCAAAAAGTAAAAGGTCTTTTTGACGACGTTAGCGAGTCAATAGACGTGCACGACTGGCTGAGAGACGATAAAAAAGCGCAAGAGTTTTTTAACCTAGAAGATGAGGCTGCTAAAATAGAGCTTGAGCAAAGATATAGAGGCTTTACTTTTGAGGAAGACTTTTTTATGAAAACAGACAGGGGTGGTTCTTTCGCTACAATAAAAGCTACATCTCCAGATAAGTCAGAAAGCATAAATATAGAACTCAACATTGACGCTGTATTTGGCCAGCTAGGTGAAGCTGACAAAGAGTATTACAATAAAGAGTCTCAAAAACTAATTTCTTTCATAGACAAACATTACACTGAAAAAGAAAAAAAGCAGTTTCAAGAAGGAAGAGTACAAAGAGCGAAATTTAGAGCTGGCGTAAATAAAGTTACACAGCTAACAAAGCAAGAATCTGATGATCTAAGCAATAAATTCTCTAGCATAGATATGTTTGATCCAGTAGAAAGACAAGCTGGTTCTGGCGCGTCCTCTATGACCATGGGAGCCGGTGGTACAACTACCGTAACTGTGCAGCCGTACAAAGAAGAGTTAACAGCAACCTACAAAGAGCTTCTTAACAGCGAAGACACTGAGATTTCCGATCTAATGAAAGATCCAAGTCGAAAAGACGAAGCTGAGTTGTTAGCTAAAGAAGAAACTTTAATTAAGCTGAAAGCTAAGTCTGAGTCGTCTATACAAGAAAATAAAGTAAAAGAAATACTAGAGGATGCTGAAAAAGGCAAGCTAAATCCTTTGATAGAAGAATTTTGGGACCCAAATATAGATCCTGAAAACATAAAAGGTTTTTTAACTGTTGGTGATCAAGAGTTTGTGGAAGACTTAGCGGTGAAAAGCTCCTTAGTCTATGCTAAAGACGCAGACATATCTAAAAGAAAAGTAGAGCTAGATAAGTATGCGCGTAACTTTCAGGACGAAGGATTTAAGTTTGAAATAAAAGAAGACGAAGAAACTGTTAAGCTAAAAGACGGTAGAATCATGTCTAAAAGAGAGTTTGACTATATAAGTCAAGCCACTAAAGAGTACAACGCTAGTATTGACGAGCGTAATAATGCTATAATATCTTATGGCGAAGAAATAGACAAGCTTGACAATGTTGTCGATAGGCTTGATATGTATAGAAAAAACTACAACGATCTTTCTAAAACCGGAGTTAAGCTAGGTGCAGCTTTTGTTGACTTTTATGCTAAAATGACTATGGGTTCTTACGAAGATCCTAGCGTGCAGAAAGACTTAGAATCTGTACTAGCTATGACTGAAGGTTGGAGAAGAAACTATAAAGATAGAGTTGAGTTTAAAGATGCTTTTAGTAGCATAGGCAACTTTACAGAGTACATGGTTTCAGACATGCTTACCGATCAAGCTCCTATATTGCTGAGCTTATCTCAACCTGGAGGTATAAGTTATTTGGGTGCTAGTGTTTTTGGTGGTAAATATTCTGAAATGACTCTAGACGACATGAAGCAAGAGGCGGGCGCTGAAGCTTTTGGTATTGACTTTGAGAAAAAAGCTGTATGGGAAAAAGCTTTAACCGCAGCAGGATATACCATACCTGAAGTAACCTTAGATTATCTTTTCACAGGAGCTAGAATTAGAAATATACAGAGCTCTACAAGAAGCTTTAGCAAAAGAACCATAGAAGACGTTAGCACTAGAGAAGGTTTAAAGAAATTTGTAGCTAGAAGTGCTTACGACGTAGGTGTTGATTCTTTTGGTGGCGGTGCATCAGAGGGCGCGACTGGTATTATACAAAACGCTATAGACGGTAGACCTTTATTTGAAAACTTTGGAGAACAGTTTTTTAATGGACTAGTTCTTGATGGCTCACTTTCTTCTATACCTCACGTGAAAGGTTTGGTTTTATCAAGCTTATCTAACAACTCTAGATTTCAAGGTATTAAAGAACTTCAAAAAGAAATAAACAAATATAATAAGATTAAAAACAGCACTATCTCTGAAAAAATAAAAGAGTTTGCTGAAACTAAAGCTTTAGAACTAACAGAGCAAAGAGATGCTGAGATAGCTGATATAGAGTCTAAGGTGGTAGGTACTAACAATAACAAAGGCCTAAGCGAAAGCGCTGCAAAAACTTTTTTTAATATAATAGGTAAGCAAGAGTCTTTAAGAGCTCAATATCAAGAAGTGCTTAATGACGAAACTATACCAGAATCTCAAAAGACAAGTATTTTAAACTCTTTAAAGCAAGAATTTAACACTTATCAAGGCTTATCTGAAAACATTAAAGAAAAAAACTTTTCTAACAAAGCGGAGTGGGAGGTTTACGTTAGTCAAAATAAAGAAGATGCAGCAAAAAGAATTAAAGCTGCTAAAGAGCAGTTAAACAAAGAAAACCCTGATAAAGAGTTTGATACTGAGACTATAAAAGAAAGGGCTAGAATAAACTTTAATGTAGAAAAAATTAACCAAAACATAAAGCTAGCTGAAAAAAACGAAATACTTGGAGACTTAGTAATAGTAAGAAATCAAGAAGAGTTTGACGCTTTAATGGCTGAAAGCATAGATCCGGTTATAAAAGAAATAGAAGCTAAAGAAACAAAGTCAGAGAGCGATCTTAAAAAGCTTTCTAATTTAAAAAGAACTAAAGACGCTTTTAAAAATGGAGACTACGGTTTTAACCTCAACGGTAAAAGCGTTAATATAGTGCCAAATATGGCGGCTGACAATAGACTTGAGGTTGCCACGCATGAATTAGGGCATGAGTTTGCTGCTCAGGCTTTTGGCAACAATCAAGCTCTGTTTAGCGGTATGGCGCAAACAATATTAGAGTGGGCTAATAATAACGATAAGGCTCTTTACAACACTTTAACTGCGAGGGCTGAGAAGTCTGGTGACAAGTTTATAAACGAAGAGATCATTATGAACTTTTTTGAAGAAGTCGCAGCAAATAGAGTTGATTTAAAAAGCAGTGACAATAAAGGTCTTCTGTCTTTAGCTGGATATAGTGTCAGCAAGATAATGAAAGATAAGTTTAATATAGACATAAACTTAGGTGGAGTAGATGATTCTATGAAACTTATGTACACTATAGCTAATAAGATAAAGCAAGGTAAGGTTACGGCTAAAGATATTAAAGAGGCAGTAGATTCTAAGTCTATAAAGAAGCTAGAAAAACTAGGCGAAAGAATAAACAAAGAGTACTTATTTGCTTTGTCGGAAGAAGCTACTAAATTTGCTAATAAAACTCAACAGAAGATTGACGACTTAGGTGACAAGTACACTAGAGACCAGTGGGTTGAATATGGTGCTGACGAAACCTTAGCAGAAATATATGGAGACTTAGAGGCTTTAATAGGTAGTAAGGCATTTATGCTAGAAAGATTACCTAACTTTTCAAAAGAAGACTTTATTAGTGATACTATTGCCGAACTGTTTTCTCACATACGCAACTTTAACATCGACAGAAAGAAAACTGACAAAGGCTTTGGACTTTCAGGTTGGATCAACTCACAGTTGATGAACAAAATAGGTAATGTACTTAAAAAGAAAACCGCTACAACTGAAACGTTTACTGTTGACGAGGATGCTGAAACATTTAAAGAGCAAGTAGAAACTGAAGATGCTTTAGAAACATTTGAAGAAGAAGATTTATCTTTAGAAGCTCAGTTGCGTAAAAAAAGACAAGAGGAAAGACGAGCTGAAAAAGGTTTAGAGGCTGGCGTAGAGTACTCTGAGTTTAGAAGAGCATTAGAGCTAGCTGGTCAAAAGGGTATTAGCGAGACAATGAAAAAAGTTGTTATGGACAAAACTTTAGAAGTATTGTCTTCGACTAAATACATTGACTTAGACATAGACGCTTTAGAGCAGACTTTACAGAGAGACTTTGAAGTTGCGTTGAAAAAAGTGATACAAGACGCTATGGGTGTAACTGGCGACTACAATGAGTTTTTAACTAAGAATATGGCGGCGATACTTAAGTATTTAGACGTGTCTTCTTTAGTAGCCATTGAACGTCAAGTTTCCGCTGATGAAAAAATAATGACTAGGTTTGTTAAGCGTTTAACTAAAGTTCAAGATATTCAAGAAGCTATAGACAACGGTTGGTTGGCTCATGTTGAAGATCCTTCGCAAGGACCTTTCTTGTATGAGATATTAAGTCCTAGTGCATCTGAATTTATAAAATTCTATAATCCACCATTAAAAGTAGATAGTCCTAAAAAAGCAAAGCAGTGGGATGCTTTAGGAGCAGAAGCTCAACAAGCTGTTGCCGACAACATGAACGTGAGCCTAGAAGAAGCGAGACGTAGAAATGTTGAGGTTAGATCAGGATTAAAAGGTACTAGAAAAGATACTTTAGCAGAGCGTATTGGTGGACAGTTAGCTTTTGACGCCACAATGGAAATACTTCAAAGCCCTGCTTTTGCAGCTATAAGATCTCAGCTAGGCAAGCCGGTTGTACCTCAAGCTAAAATTAAAGAGATAGCAAGAAGAATAGATAGAGGTATTGAAGTTAAGTTTGCCACTAAGTCTGGAAAAAGAGTTACGGTTAATTCTCAAATGGCTCAACTATCGCTAGAGTATATTAACAATGCGGTAAGTAATAATACAAAATTTATAGACGCAAAAGCCATCGACACAAATAGTTATAAGCTTAATGAAGAAATGATTTCAGCTTCTCAGGCTATAGCTGAAGCAGTGCTACTTGAAGACAAGGGTTATTTTGCAGATTCATTTTTAAAAGAAGAAGAAGACCTCAGGGAGATTATGATGTCTATGGTTATACGTAACAACGTTAGCGTGTTTAAAAACAAGAAAGGCAAGTATAGAACTCTTAACTATATGATGGAAAAGTTTGTTATAGATGGACTTTCTAGTTTTGTTAAATCCGCTGGAGCTATGATAACTCCAATACCCACCGACAAAGGAGGCGCGGCAGACGTAACAATATATGCTAAACGTATGTTAAACAAGTTTAACTATGGTTTAGAAAAAAAGATGGGTAAAGCAAGAGGGCCAGCAACAACCGTTAGACCTAAAATAGATAAAAACGGTAATGTTACTTTTTGGATTAAAGAAGGTAAGGGCGATAAGCCTTTCGTTTCTCAAGACTATACTACTAATGGCGAAGACGCCGCTATGATCGATCTTATGCTTTCAGATGCTGCTCAAAGTATTGAAAGATTAAACAAAGACTTTATAAGCAATGACGCTGAGCCATTCGCTGGATGGGATAAGCCTTTAACGAAAAAGCAATTAGAATTATTTTCTCCTCAAAACCCAGTTCTTTATAAAGCTAATTATTCTATTTATAGTGGTAGAACAGGTTATACAACAAGCTCTAATTGGACAAGCGCTAAATATGATAGTAAAGTTAAAAAAACTGGAGCTATTGACATTGGCGTGCAGGGCGTTTCTTTGCTTAATTCTACTGACCCAAATGTTATATTAGATAATGATATAATTAGGCAAGAGTTTGAAATGAATGGATTAGAAATACCTACGCTATCAGAAAGTATACCAACGACGCTAAGGTTTGACATTAAAAACGGAAAAATTACTTTTAAGTTAGAGCAAGACATTGATGGCTCTAAAATGAAAAAGTCCGCTATAAACTTTGAAAATAAACTGCATAGAAAGATATTTGCCGAGGGAGCGTCAAAAGCAGTGTTGGCTAGAGCCAAAAGAGATCAAGGTAAAACTACAGACGCGGCTGTAAAAAACGCTAGAAAAACAAACAACAACACTGAATCTGTAGGCATGTCTGCCTTTGACTTTGATGAAACTTTAATAATAAAAGGAGAAAACTTTGTTACAGCAACTAAAGGTGAAGATGTTGTTAAAATTAGCTCTGAAAAATGGCCTATTGAAGGACCTAAGCTAGCTAACGAAGGTTATAAGTTTGACTTTTCAGACTTTGTTAATGTTCGTGGTGGTGTTGATGGACCATTAATAAAAGAGTTTAAGAAAAAGCTTGGTAAGTTCGGTCCTGAAAACATGTACATATTAACCGCTAGGCCGCAAGAGTCAGCTAAAGCAATACACGGTTGGTTAAAGTCAAAAGGCATTAATATACCTTTAGCTAATATTACCGGTTTAGGAAACTCTACCGGCGAAGCTAAAGCTATGTGGATGGTTCAAAAGTTTTCTGAAGGCTACAACGATATGTACTTTGTAGATGATGCTCTGCCAAACGTCAAAGCTGTTAAGGACGTTTTATCTCAACTAGACGTTAAGTCTGACGTTCAACAAGCTAAAGTTAAGTTTGCTAGCAAAATGAACTCTGAGTTTAACAGTATCATAGAAAGATCAAGAGGTATACCTGCAGAAGAAGTTTTGTCAAGAGCTGTATCAAGAAAACGTGGTAAGAATAAAAATAAATTTCAAGTATTTATTCCACCATCAGCTGATGACTTTGCAGGACTAATGTATTATTTCTTAGGTAAGGGCAAGCAGGGAGAGCAAGACTTTGATTTCTTTAAAAAAGCTTTAATAGAGCCGTTCTCTAGAGCCTATACTGAATTAGACGCGTCTAGACAGACTGTATTAAACGACTATGACAAACTAACTAAGAACTATAGAGAAGTTTATAAGAAGTTAAATAAGACAATGCCTAACAGTGAGTTTACTTACGACAACGCTATTAGAGTGTACTTGTTTAACAAGCATGGCCACACTATACCTGGTGTATCTCAAGAAGAAATTGCTCAACTAGTAAGTAGAATACACACTGACATGGAGCTTTTGGTTTACGCTGAAACACTAGACATGTTAACTAAAACGGAAACTTACGTTAAGCCTACGGAAACGTGGACGGTAGAAAGCATACCTTCTGATCTTAAAAAAGTAGTTGAAGGTATTCACAGAAAACAGTTTTTAGAAGAGTGGGTAGAAAATAAGAACGAAATATTTTCTGAAGCAAACTTAAATAAAGTTGAAGCTGCTTACGGTACAACATTTAGAGATGCTCTTGAAGATATACTATACCGTATGGAAACTGGTATTAGTAGACCACAAGGTCAAAACAGAATAAATAATCAATGGACAAATTGGTTAAACAACTCCGTGGGAGCTATAATGTTCTTTAACAGCAAGTCAGCTTTACTTCAAACCTTATCCACCGTTAACTACCTTAACTTTGAAGATAATAATTTTTTCAAAGCAGCGATTGCTTTTGCTAATCAAAAACAATATTGGAGTGACTTTGCCTTTATATTTAACTCTGATTTTCTAAAACAAAGAAGATCTGGCGTTAAGACTGATGTGTCAACATCTGAAATAGCCTCGGCGGTTGCTGGAGCTTCTAACAAAGCTAAAGCTGCTATAGCTTATTTACTTAAAATAGGGTTTACACCAACACAAATAGCGGATAGTTTTGCTATATCTGCTGGTGGAGCAGCCTTTTATAGAAATAGAGTTAAGAAGTACGTTAAAGAAGGTATGGCTCAACAACAAGCTGAAGAGCAAGCTTTTGTAGACTTTAGAGAGGTTACCGAAGAAACACAGCAGTCTGCTAGACCGGATAGAGTTTCTCAGCAACAAACTACTAATGCTGGTAGATTTATATTAGCTTTCCAAAATGCTCCTATGCAGTTTAACCGTATAATTAAGAAAGCCGCTTTAGACTTGGTTAATAGAAGGGGTAATAATAAAGCTAATGTTTCAAGAATAGTATATTATGGAGCTGTACAAAACTTTATATTCTTAGCAATGCAAAACGCTCTGTTTGCTCTACTTCCAGATTCTGAAGAAGAAGAACAAGAGCTTACTGGAACTTACACTATGAAAGAGCTGAAAGAGATAAGAAAAGAAAGGGAAAAAGCTTTACGTAAAAAAGAGAAGTTTCAGCAAGCCAAGCACGACAGGATTACTAACGGTATGATAGATACTATATTAAGGGGTTCTGGTATTACCGGCGCTGTTATATCTACTATTAAAAACGTATATCTCAAGTTTAGGTCTGAGCAAATGAAACTGACTAAAAAAGAAAAAGCTGCTGAGCTTGGTATTAGCGTAGAGCAATATTTAAAAGAAAATCCTGAAGCTAGAGGTCAGTACGATAAAATGGCACCGCTAATGGAAGCCTTGCAAATATCACCTCAAATAGGATCTAAGTGGAGAAAGTTTAGCAAAGGTCAAAACACATACGTGTACGATAGGTTGGCTATTGATGAAATGAGTAAGTTTAACACTAAAAATCCTCTATGGTTAGCTACAGCACCTGTTGTAGAAGGTATTACCAACGTACCATTAAACAGAATTATAAGTAAAATAAACAACTTAAAAGAAGCTGCTAATGGTCAAAATGAACCTTGGCAAAGAGTTGCTGTTGGAGCTGGCTGGAGCCCTTGGGACGTTGGCATTGACACAAGTAAAGAAGCTAAAGAGGCTATAAAAGTAGCTAAAGAAAAAGGTAAAGCAAAAGAGGAAAGATGTAGAGCTAATACTAGCAAGGGTACTAGATGTCAAAACATGACAACTAACAAGTCTGGGTTGTGTTATGCTCACGATTAATCATGTAATTATAAATAGGAAATGTCAACAGCACAAGAAATAGCGTTAATGCAGCAGAGAATGGATCAGATGGATAAGAAACTCGACAAGATGGACGAGAAATTAGACAGTCTTGTTAAGCAACTACTAGACCCGGATAACGGCGTCACGGCAAGGGTTAATAAAAATACGGCGGCTAGAAAGGTTCTTGTTAAAGCTATATGGGTATTGTATGGTATCGTAGCCGCTGCTTTAGCTAAGATTTTCTTTGGTTCATGATGCAAAAAGACTTCACTATATCAATCGGTAATATTATATGGATTATCGGTATTATATTTACTATGGGTATAGCCTACAGTCAGATAGGTCAACTCGACGAAGATATAAAAGTACTAGAGCAAAGATTAGAAAAAAAGATTAAAGTAATCAACGAGAATGAAGATCGTATCGTTGAGCTTGAAAAAGAGTTGGCGAAACTAAAATCCTGCAAATGAAATTAAAAGTATTTAGGTTTAGCTCCGAGGTAGATTCTACGTCGGGGTTATTGTTTGAAGAGACTGATCTAGGCAACAGATTCTTGTGTTACACGCTAGAAGATGAAAGAAGAGCTTTAAAGGTCAGAGGTGAGACGAGAGTGCCTGCAGGCGTGTATAGCATAGTGCTAAGAAAAGA
>Ga0181390_1000280_pt1 | contig 22491 bp, 47 predicted proteins | sample 13SPOviralmetaG_FD_130085 | JGI IMG/M metagenome (GOLD analysis project Ga0181390, IMG submission 130085) | Marine viral communities from the oligotrophic San Pedro Time Series (SPOT) site, San Pedro Channel, CA, USA - 13 SPOT_SRF_2010-07-21 | ecosystem: Environmental > Aquatic > Marine > Strait...
CTAGTTTGATTTTCATCATCTGTAGCTGTAATGCTAAATGTTGTTGTTGTAGACGCTGATACAGAACCTGCTGTTCCTGTTATAGCTCCTGTAGCTGTTGCTAAAGATAAACCTGTTGGTAAAGTACCTGTGGTTACAGCATACTCTATAGTATCACTGCCTTCAGTAGCTGTTACTTGAAAAGAAGCTGCTGTTCCTTCTAAAACATTACCTAAACTACCCGCAGCTGTTGACCATACTGGTACTCCACTATATTGTATGAAGTTTGCTTGTGAAACTGCACCTCCATTTGGGTTTGTTACCGCTACAGTATATTGACCAGCTGCTTTAGCTGGTGTAGTAATTGTAATTTGATTGGCAGAATTAAAAGCTGTAACAGCTGACGTACCACCTACAGTACAAGTTATACCTGAAGCAAAGAATGTACCATTGATAATAACACTTTCGCCTCCTGCAGGATCTGCAGCTGTTTGAGTTCCTGGATAATCAATAGATGTTATCGTAGGATTAGTTATTGGACTATCCCAAGACATACCACCTGTACCATCAGTCTTTAAAAACTGACCATCTGTACCGTTATCTGATACGCCATAAAATTGTCCTGCCTTAGGTTTAGTTTGAGCCATTTATTCTGTTATTAAATCCCACTCTTGATTTTCTTCATCCCATGTATATCTTTTATCATCATCTGGATAAGCAACTGGTGCTTGCCATAAACATGATGTTTCATCTAGCGTCCAGCTAGCATATGGTTTAGGTGGAATAAAAGCATTGCGGGCATAGTCATAAGTATATCCTATACCTGCATAGTTTTTTCTATATGGAGTACCATCGCCTGAGTGTACGCCACCTTGTGTATTATAAGAAGTTCTTTTACAAACTTGTTTTCTTACATCTTGGTATTCTAGTTCCCAGTTTGTATTTGTATCGCCTTCGTCTCTACCTACTATTACTTCGGTTACTACGTTAGCCATATCTAAAAATGCGTAATGTGCCATATTATTAGTTAAATTGTATATTTCCTGTTCCTGATGTAAAGGTTGTGACTTTATCTGTTCCTACGTTTGTTGTTGTACCTGATAATCCAGTTATTGTGTAAGTACTTGGATATCTAAGTATTACTATTCCACTGCCACCAGCACCTCCATTATAATACCCGCTTCCACCGCCTCCTCCAGCGCCACCACCTGTATTAGCTGTTGCATTTCCTCCAGTAGAACTTTTACCACCACTTGCACCACCACCTATTCCTCCTGATCCAGGATTTCCGCTTGAATTAAGTCCACATCCACCACCACCACCTCCAGCATAATTAACTGCTGATCCGGTTATAGAGTTAGATAACCCCGCTCCACCATTACCTCCTGCGTTTTTATCTGTAGAATTAGCTCCTGCGCCCCCAGCGCCACCACCGCCTCCCGCAGCTGCATTACCGGAACTAACATTAGGTGAACCAGAACCACCATCGTTACCTTGACCTGAAATACCTGCACCAGCAGCACCTGCAACATAAGTTCCACCACCACCAGATCCACCATTTGCACCGTCTATAGCAGCATCACTACCACCACCACCACCCCCAGTTGATGTTATTGTGCCAAAAACAGAATTAGAACCGCTAGGTCCTTTTACACCAGATGAGGTACCGCCAGCTCCACCAGCTCCTACTGTTAATGTATAATTAGTTGCTGGAGTTATACTTAAAGCTGTACCACCATAATTAGTTTTATATCCACCGGCGCCTCCGCCACCACCATAAGCCCATCCACCTCCGGCACCACCAGCAATTACTAAATAGCTAACACTAAAAGCTTGTGGAACTAAACTAACGTCTTGAGATGTCCAACCTTTAGTAGCATCTTGATATACTAATGTGGCTGTAGCATTATTAGTTGTTATTTGGCCTTGTATTGTTGAAGATCCTTGAATCTTTTCAGAACCATTAGGATTTAATAAAACTTCATTAGTTGCAAAAGTACCAGCATAGTCTTGTATTACTATTTCAGTACCTACAACACCTGCAGGTAAATTAACTGTTATAGTACCAGCTGTAGTATTAACAAAATAACCTTTTCCAGCTACAGCTGTAAAATTACTTGTCTGGATTGTTGTTTGCCAATCCGTACCAGTTTCCAAAGTAACAGCTCCTGAACTACCATTTACACTTGTAACAATAGTTCCGTCTATTAGGTTTTGTGTTAATTTTGTTAATGCCATTAGTTAAATTGTATTGTTCCTGTTCCCGCAGTAAATGTTGTAATACTGTCGGTTCCTATACTTGTTGTGGTAAATGTTAAACCAGCTCCTGGATTTGTTATTGAATATGATGATACATAACGCAATATAACTATACCACTAGAACCATCACCACCAGCGTTATAACCTCCGCCTCCGCCTCCAGACCCTCTATTTATTACTGCATTAGATCCAACTTGGCCCGTACCGCCACCATTACCACCTATACTGGAACCTCCAAGTCCAAAAATATTTGTTCCCTGCTGGCTTCCACCACCACCACCTCCACCGTAATAATAATTATTTCCATCTATATTAACTTGAAGTCCAACACCACCAGCCCCTGTTGGCGTGCCTCCGCTACCATTACCACCGTTTCCACCAGCGCCACCGCCGCCTCCACCGCCATATCCATTGCCAGACGAACTTCCATTACCTCCACCATGACCGTGTACTATGGGTGAAGTTACAGCACCTGCACCATTCTGGAAATTCCAAGCACCGCCACCACCAGAACCACCTGTTGTCGCATTACCACCATAAGCAATACCACCACCACCGCCTATTGATGTTATAGTAGAGAATACAGAATCTGATCCACTTGTACCAAGACTTGATGGAGCACCCGCGCCGCCAGATCCTACAGTAACAGTATAATTTGTTGCAGCAGCACCAGTTATTGTATTTTCATTTACCCAAGCTGGTCCTCCTCCTGTGCTTCCATAAGACGATCTTAACCCGCCAGCGCCTCCGCCACCAGCACCAATACCACCACTATTTCCACCACCTCCACCACCTCCAGCAGATACTAAATATTCAAGTACTAAAGGTGGACGATTAGATGTTAAATTAGATATAACCAAATTTGTGCCAACAGAATTAGTGCTAGGATAAAAGCCACTTAGTGTTATTGTTAATACGTTATTAGTATTATTATTGTTATAACTTTGAGTATTTGTTAATCCCGCTGGTAATCCGCTGATTACTGCAGTTCCGCTTAACGCATAACCTGGGCGTGTAATTGTAAAGGTTGTTGTTGTGAATACTGAGCCAGCTTGACCTACAGAATTTGCAGGTGAAGGTGTAGTATATGTTAAACCTTGACCAGTCGGCGTATTAAATGATACTGTTACATCTACTAATGTATTACTTATAGTAAAATTGTTAGGTGAATTAGTTACTACACTAATACCAGTACCGCCTGTTAAAGTTGCAGGGGCTAATGTACTACCTGCATTTAACCCTCCTATAGATCTTACTTCTATTATAACTCCGCTTGGAGGAGGTGTTGAAAAAGTTAAATTTTGACCAGATAAAGACAATGTACTTACATTCTGATATAAGCCGTTAAGATATACCTCTACTGCATTTAAATCAGGAGGTGTTATGCCTAAAGCATACGTAGCTGTACTACCATTTCCTGTAAAAGTATCAGTAAATAAAGCATTGGTTGCTGCTGATATTGCACCTAAAACCATAACCTCAATACCATACCCGTTTTGAGGTGCTGTTACAAATGTAAGAGTTGATCCAGATATGCTATACGTGCTTTTATCTTGATATATACCTTCTAAAAACACAAAGGTCATATTCTCTTCGTTAACGGCCGCGTTTAAGGTAAATGCTGTTTGAGAACCCGTGCCTGTAAAATTATTTTTATTAAAACCACTTAAAGCAAAAGCTTTTATATGAACAACCTCTACGGCAGCACCGTTCGGTGGAGCGGTGGAGAACGTTATTGTACTGCCGGAAGTTGAATAATTGTCTTTGCTTTGATAAGCACCATCTATATATACTTGAGTAGCATTTTCATTTACGATGCTCATAGATACCGTAAACACTGTAGTAGAACCATTCCCAGTAAAACTGTCTCTGGCTATAACCCCATCAACCGCTACCATATGTATTAATTCAACTATTGTTGTATTTAGAGGGGGTGTTGAAAATGTTACTGTAGTACCGCTTGTAGTATAATTATCTTTTGATTGGTATACACCATCTAAATATACTTGAACGTTATTTTCACTAACTATATTTGTTGATGTGCTAAATGCTGCTAATGAACCATTTGCTGTATATATATTTTTTTCTATATTAACAGTTTGACCACCTCCGCCACCTCCAGTTACATTAATAGTTTTTACAGCTCCCGTTCCAGATGCTGTTACAGCACTTCCTGTAAAATTTAAAGTTGTGGCTGCAGTTGATAAGGCTGATCCCTCATCCTGAATATTTATTCCGGTTATGCCACCAGATGCAGTTGAAGCTATTTCAACCTCTTGTGCACTATTTCTAGTAAGCGTTATATTTGAACCAGCAGTAAGCTGTACAGTAGAATCTGTACCGCTATTTGCATCTAATTTTAAATCTACGTCATTGCCATCTTGTGCTACATTTATAGAATATGTATCACCTATAGTTCCTGTACCAAACTTAACATAACTACCCATAAGAGCATGAGCGCTACATTGATAAAATAATACGGGAGGTATATTTGTTCCAGGTATAATTTGTGTATATGCTCCTGAACTTCCCGGTGTACCATTTGTTGTTACCCCTGTTGTGTATGCTGTTGTTTTTGCAGCGTCTTCATAAAATCTAAGCGGATGGCCACTATTTGAATTATCAGATTGATCAAATTTGTATGTATTGCCTGGAGTAAATTCAAGATACGCGCCTTCAACACCATCTATTAAGTAACCATTAGAGCTACCATTCCCATATTCTGGGTGAGCTACTGTTTTAGTAGCAACTGTAACTATAAGAGTCTGAGCAGCATCACTGTGTGCTATTGCTCGGTGCGCTGAAAGCTCTAACGGCGATCTAAATTTAACGCTCATATATTATATTGCTTGAATTAGTACTTTTATATCGTTTGTAGTGGGTGCTGCTGAAAAACTAACAGTAACTGCAGCAGTTGATGTTCTTACTACATCTGCAATAACAGTGTCATAAGAAGAAGCATCGTAAAGTTGCACGATAACATCTCTAGTATTTAAGTTATGTGTAACAGTATACGAGGTATTTGTGCCATCTCCTATATCTGTTTTAAATGTTTTTGTTGCAAGAGAAACAAACCCAGTTGTTACAGAAAAATCCGCTGAATCATAACCTGAAATACCTTTTACAGTAGCTCCAGATGTTGCTGCAGCAGTTGCTAAATCTACATTAGATTGTACAATTGTAAAACTAGCTAGTGCAGGAGTTGATGCGGCTGCTATTGCTACTTCAACTATAATTAAATCACCAATTCTAACTTGCTCTCCTAAAAAACTACCATCAGCAGTTACAGTATATGTATCTCCTTTATTACTGGCGATGTTAGAACCGCCTGTTAATGCAGGTGAATTAGTTGATGCATTATACGCACCCTTGTATTCTAATAGACCTGTTGCAACAGTATCTACATATGCTTTAGTTGCAGCATCTTGCGCACCTGATGGATCTGTAACGTTTTGTATTCTTGCATTAATGCCTGTAGTTACAAAATCGTATATTTGATCTCCTGTAGCAAGAGCTGTTCCAGCATTTGCAACAGCACCAGTTGTTATTGCTAAACTAGGTATTGGCCCTGTGCCACTTGTAATAGCAAGCTGATTAGCTGTAGTTGTTTGTATTGCGGTTAAATCACCACCTGCGGAAAGCCAAGCTGTACCGTTATAAAACTTTATAACGTCATCAGTAGAATCATAATATATTTGACCTTCTACCGGATTTGAAGGTGCTGTGCCTAATACCTGAATACGAGCATTTTGTAACTCGTTTTTATTCAGATCTAAATTATTTAAATATTTTATTGCCATTTTTTTTTTAGTTTAAATATGCTTTTCCAGAAAATGATGAAGAAAATGATATTGTAATTTGATTTTCACTAACATAAGTTACAGCTCCAATAACTACATTACCTGAACTATCTACAACAGTAACGCTTGGGTATGAATTTAAATTATGAGTTATAGTCCAATTGTTAGATGCAGAAGATTGATTAAATTCAAATGCAGGTGATGAAAAACCTGAAGGTGCTATTGTTAATACTTCTCCTGCGGGGGTGCCAACACTTCCTCTATGTGTTAATGTTAAAAGATAGGCGTTTTCATTACTAATTAAAGATTTTGAATTAACAAGATATATGCCATAAGAATTAGCTTCTGATGAATCTACATCTGTAACTTTAATAAATTGATTTATGATAAGATCAATTACAGGCACAACGTTAACACCATTCCTATTTATTTTATTTATAGCAATACCTGTTACATTAGCCCATCCATAAATAGTTGGGGAAGTAGGATTTATTTGATACCTAAATTCACCAGATGCTATTGTTTGATTTGAGTAAGTGCCTGCATAATTATATTGAAAACCTGTTCTTGTAGGGTCAGCCGCACCAGATTGAGCAAAATATTTTGCAATTTCTTCTATCTGATAATTTTTAGTACTATTATCGGTTATATCCGTTCCAATTAATCTATCGCCACCTTGGACATCAAGATCATTGGGATATAGTTTTATTCTTGACATTAATTATTGTTTATAGGGAAATTTTTTGTTTAACCATTCTTGGCGTTTATCACATCCACAATTCCCATTTGTTATATTTTCTACAAATTTGTCAATACCAGTAAAAGAAGTGAAGGCTTTTATTGTGTCACCAAAACCTTCGTGTCTACCATCTATTTTTTTTTGCATCACGTATAAGATTTAATAATTCATTTATCGTGTCATGCCCTGCTATATTTATATTATTATCTGTTTGTACCATAGGAAGCTGAGGGGGATAAAATCCTTTGTATTCCTCATCTACATTAATTATAGGAATTTTAATTTCTTTTGGTATAATTAATTGACTACAAAAGTCACAATTGTTTTTTATATATAATTTCATTTAATTTAATTTTAATTTATTAAGCATTGTATAAAGCACCTGATGCATTTGCAGGCCATATTAAACCAGTAGCATTCCCGCCTCCTGTACATGGTATGTTCCCAGTTGTTGTTCCTGTAGCACCCGTACATCTTATATAAGAAAAAGTTGCACCTACAGTATCAGTCCAACTTGAAGGCCATGATCCCGCACAATCTGATGCTCTAACCCCTAGACCAGTTAAATTAGATATCCCATTTGTTTGAAGTTTTATAGTAGAACAACCATCAGGACTACTTGTTGGTCTTGAAGGATTATGGCTAAAGTTATAATTCCAATTAAACCCTGATTGTATTGTGCATGATGGTATTAAAAGAGGAGTATACCCTGATTCTGAAAGATTACCACTTCCACTGTCATACCCAGAAGCACTTGCTGAAAGGGTATTATTACAAGTAGTACCACATGCCGGCGATGAACCGTAAGATGGTACATTTAGATTATTACTACTACTAGTTGTTGTAAATGAACCAGAATGGTTGCTTCCACCTGGGCAATTAGTACTAAAACTCCAAGAAACAGTGCCTAAAGCACCACCGTTTTCTGTTGATATTGCAAAAGAAGGGCTATTCACTGATCCACTAGCACTAACAAGTAAATTAGGTAAATCTTGCACGGTTGTACCAGAAACAGTTATTGTTACTGTTGTACTTTGCGTAGGAAATGTACCAGATACTGTTACAGTTCTACTTGAACTACCACTTGCAGATATACTATGTGAGACTGTACCCCCAGTGTCTCCTGTTTCAGATGTACTGGCAGCAGTTATTAACCTATTTGAATCTGCAGTTAGTACTCTAGTTACCGTTGTAAAAGCAGAACCGGGTGTGCCTGTTTGAAACGATTGTGTAGTATTTAAAGTTGCACCTGAAACACTATCTACAAATAAAATAGTTATAGAATTTTGATTAACATAAAACTGATTAGTTTCTTTGTAACCATTTTGAACCTCAGTAGATCCTTTTTTTAGTGTTCCACTGGTAACCTCAGATGTTCCTTTATATATTGGCATTAAACTACAAAATAAAGTGTGTTAGCGTCTTTTGGATTAACAGCGGCATATTGAGCAGCTGTACCTGTCCAAATCAAAGCATTGCTTGTTTGGTTTTGGTCATCAACCGAGTTACCAATAGTTGCTGTAGTTGCTGTAGTAGCTGAAGTAGCAGATACAGCATCGGTAGCATTATTTATTGGATTTGATGCTGATGAACCTGGATAAAATGTTTTAATATCTGGCATAGCTTTAAGTTATTAAAAAACCAAAAGAGCTGTTTATATATACAAATCTTATAGGTTGATTATTAGTAATTGTTAATGTTTGTGTAGTACCTTCTATTAACGCAGAAGCAACAGTTACTGTTCCTGTTCCTACTTTTTTAACTAAAACAGTTCCACCATCAACAGGAATTGTTGTTGGTAGAGTTATAGTAAAATTAGAAGCCCCTTTTAAAACATATATATTATTTATATCAAGCGTTGTATTACTAGTAATTTCAAATGCCTGTGCGCCAGCAATACCTAGTAAGCCGGCTTGTGGTAAATCTATTGTAAGTCCCATTAGTTATTTCCGTTTAAAACCCAGCCATTTGCTGCGTCTGTGTAAAATAATTCAAATTTACTTTGATTAGAAACAGCTAATGAGCTTGCTCTCATTATCTTATCGCTTCCATTAGGATTTATAGTCCAAGCATAACTTGGCGCAGAGTATACTCCTGATGAATTATAACCATTTAAATTAGTAAATTTTATGCTTGCTCCTACTGTGCCTGCAGGAAGTGTGAGAGATTTATTAGCTGTTATATTATCTAAAATATAATAATACCAATCAGCCGCTATATGTGTGCCTGAATCTCCTAAAGCGCCTCCATAAGTATAACCTTGTTTAAGTGTAACAACTCCATTAGCTGGTGCTGATATTATAAAATTATCAAAGTCTATAGATACAACAGGTACATCTGTATTACCCCCAAAATCATAAGTAGCACCATTTGCAGATCCAGTTATTGCCAAAGGATTATGCGATACAGCTTTACTTGCGGTATCATAATATAAGAAGCTAGACTTAGAAGCTTGAGGTATTGCACTTAATTTAAAAATTTCAGAATCTACATTAAAAGTACTTGTTGATAAATTAATAGCACCTGAACCTTGCTTGCCAAAAATCATTATACCAGTAGTATTATCATAAGATACCACTTGATACATATTTACTACAGTATCTTGTATTAATGTTCCCGCTGAAGGAAACGCTGTTGTATATGTACTTTCAACAAAATAAAGTTTTTGTCCTGAAGGTCTTGCTGTAAATATAGCGTTTAAGCTTGCTTTATTTCCAGAAGCTAATGTTTTAGATGTGTTATTAGCTGTTATTGTTTCAGCCGTAGGTAGTGAAGTTGGTGAAGTAGCTGCTTGAAATAGCGCACCTGCTGATGTTTGAGTACCATAAAAAAATCTACCAGTATCTATATTACCAGAAGGTCCTGCTAAAGTTTCAGTAAGCCCTGGTAATATTTCTGCAACACTGGATGTTAGTTGAGGTACATCAAAGTAATTATTATCAATTTTTATTGAAGTTAAATACCCTTGATTATTTAAAGATCCCGGTGAAGCATTACCAGAAACTTGTTGTTCTGATAAAGCATTACCAGAACTATCTTGAAGTTGTGTTCCTGTTGATGATAAAACAGACCTAGTCCCGTCTGTATTTATAGCTGTAAAAGAATTTTGACCCATTATGGTTCTACCATCAGAAGATGTAGAATTTGTATCTTTTATAATATCTTGGGTAAATCTATTGCTATTAGTTATAACACTTTCTCCTTGCCCTGAAACAATTAAACCAGACCCGTTAGTACCAAAAGATACTTGGTTAGGACTTGTTCCAAATGCAATACTAGATTCTGAAGTAGCTATATTTATTGGGCCGTATACAGTTAATGATTTTGGATCTGTAGTAGGGCTTAATGTTCCAATAATTACATTTCCTTCAGGAATAGTAAGGTCTCTTGTTATTTTAAAAGAACCTACAGCTTGTGTTTCAATTCTTTGTGATCCGGTTAAAAAAGTAAATTCTGTGAAAGCTACTTTACCACCCGTATATATTTCCCCATTGCCTAAGGTGACATTAAACATGTACTCAGTATATTTATTATTACCTGATACTACATATTGGGTTGTATTAGCAGCTGGACTGTTATTACTAAAATCGGGTTGATTAAATGATGTTACTGTACCTGTGTGTGTAACACCTCCTACTACACCTGTAAAAGTTGCAGAGTTTATTGCAAAATCGTTTAAATCATAATCAACAGCAAACTGGCCATCATTATAATCTCTAATTATTAAAAATACTTGTCCTGTTCCTAATGTGTTTATATATACGTCACAACCTGTATTTACAGTTGCGCTTTTTAAAACAACATTATTTTCAACTGAGCTTTTTAAAGTTCTAACTAAGGCTCTTTCAAAATCTGTACCTTCTCTGTTTACAGTTAAAGCAAACCCCAGGGAAACAGAATCAGGAATATTTTTAACGCTAGCTCCATTTATATATTCTTTTAAACTATCTATTGTATAGTTTTTTGTTGCTAGCGAAGAAGTAGAATTTGCATCAGTACCTAGAAGTTTATCACTTCCTTCTATAGTAGAGTCAATTGCGTACGTGCTAATTCTTGCCATTATTTATTTTTTAATAAAGTTCCTTTTTGGCTCATTTTTGCTTTAGCCGTTATAGGTTTATTTGCATTTGCAATTTCAGCTGGAGTTGAGCTTATACTCACACCTGGTAAAACATCGTATAAATTAATTTTTTTTCTTTTCATTTTTTTATTTTTATCCGTTAGTTATAAGCGCAGCAATAACACCGTTTACTTTAATAACATCGCCTGTTGCCCATTTGTATTCTTGTTGTATGCCCTCTGGCGCTTTCATCATTATTATAGGATAATCAACACCACCCTTAGTTATAGTCATAACCGCTGTAACACTATTAGGTCTTACTTTTACATCATAAACTAAATTATCGGCAGTATTGTCATAACTACCATTAGAAAGTTTATATGGGCCATTGCACATATTTTCTCTAAGTATTACTCCCGTTATTATATCTCCGCTTGAAGGATCAGATGCAGTATATGTTATTGCACCTGTTGAAGAATTTATTGTTGGTGTAACTGTTAAAATTGCCATTTGTTTTTATTTTTGTTTGTTAAATTTTTTAATAGCTTCGCTGTACACTTTATCTATGTACGTTTCTCTTTTCATTATTTTATTTCTCTTGGCTGAAGTTGGCAGCTCTTCTTCGTTTATTAGTATTCTATATATTCTATTTATAAGCAGCTTACCTTTTTGGCTAACCTTATATTTATTATGGTCACCTCTTCTACCACCTCCACTGTGTGATTTGTTTATCCACTCTTGTTTTTGTAATCTATAGAATCTTTCTTTATCCCAAGTATAAAAAAGTGTACCTGTTTTAAAATCTTCTATAGTAAAATATATAATAGGATCTAAATAGAATAGTAATTCTAAATCTGCAACAGATAAATCATTATTTCTACAAGCCCATCTTGATACTAATCTGTAATATTTAAGAAAATCAACTTTAACTTCGCCTCTTTGAGCAAAATCTGTTCTTTCCATTACAATATAGCTACAATATCTCTTAAATTAATAACCTTATAAATGTTATTGTCATGCTCCACCGGATAACCAGCTACTCTGTCAAAAAGAACTGTTTGCCCTTTTTTAAGCACATCTGGCCCAGAAGAGATTATATTTGCTTTTCTATACCTAATGTCCTCTCTGTGCTTTTCAGCTAGTTCTAAGCCTCCCTGTGTCTTTGTAGAAGCCTCTAAGACCTCTTCTAAAACAACATAATTACCTATTGCTTCCATTATTCTCTAATATTACTAATTACACAATCAGTTGATAGAATAGTAGTGGCTACAGAAACAGCATTGTTTAAAGCAGTTTTTGTAACTAAGAAAGGATCTATAATTCCTTTTTCCCGCATATTTGTTGCGCATCCATGTGCTACATCAACCCCATCTCCCCATTCTTTTAATTGGAAATGTTCTGGCAGTAGCCCAGCATTGGATAATATTTTTGTATATGGTGCAACTAAAGCATTTTTTAATATATCTAAACCTCGAAGTTCTCCTTGACTTAGCTTTATTTCCCAATCTGATTGAGCCGCAAAAGCTAATGCGGAACCACCTCCTGGTAATATACCTTCTTTTCTTGCAGCTTTAACTGCGTGTATTGCATCATCTACTCTGTCTTGCTTTTCTTTAAGTTCAACTTCCGTATCAGCACCTACATATACTATAGACACACCACCTGATAGTAGTGCTAAACGGTCGTTCAAATGTTTTGACAATAATTTATTGTCTTCTTCATCAAGAGCAGTTTTTAAATATTTGATACGTTCTGCTACTTCTTTAGATTTTTTAGAAATAACTAAAACTGTACCCTCGCTATCTGAGATAGATTTATCTACAGATCCTAACATGTCTGGGGAGATCGCATCGATCGAGTCCCCAAGGCTTTCGTCAAAGACTTTAGCCCCGACAAGCAACGCTAGATCATCTAAAATATCCTTACGCTTAAGCCCAAAGCTGGGTGGATCTATTACGTTGACCTTAATATTGCCTTTCACTTTATTCATCGCCAGCGCCGTTAATGGTTGCGATTCAAGTGGGGCAATAAGAAGCATACTACGATTAGACTTAATAGCGTGCTCCAGTATATCTTGAATTTTTCTTACATTAGGTATTTCAGAAGCACTTATAAATACTAATGGTTTTTCAAGTTCTGTCGTTTCTTTTTCTTTATTTGTATAAAAATGAGGTGTTTTTGTAGTGCTACCTATTTTTGTACCTTCTACAATATCAATATATGTTTGGTTAGTTGGTGAAGTTTCCATTGTAACAATACCATTTTCACCCGAACCTTCAAAAGCTTTTGCAATAAGTGTTCCCAATTCTTTATCATTATTAGCAGAAATTGTAGAAACATTATATAACTCTTTATTATCAACATTAACTGCTTTTTTAGATAAAAAATTTATTATATGCTCTTTAAATTTAGTTATGCCGGTTTTAATATCTCTAAAAGAATATTCATACCCTTTTAAAATATCATAAGAATCTATGATTGCTTTTGTTAATACTATTGATGTAGTTGTTCCGTCCCCTGCAGCAGAGGCTGTTTTTTGAGCAGCTTGCTTCATCATTGAAACACCTAAGTTTTCAACGGGATTGTTTAAAAGTATAGAGTTAGCTACAGTCACACCATCTTTAGTAACATAAGGATTACCAAAATCGTCTTCTATTACAACTGTTCTTCCGCTTGCTCCAAGTGTAGAGCCTACGGCAGTAGCTATTTTATTTATACCTTTTATTAACTGTTCTTTAGCCTTTCCGTCAAAGTGTAAAGCCTTGACAAGTTTAGGTCCTCCGAATTGTGCCATTTAATTTGATTTAATTTGATTTCTTTATTTTAGCAATTCCACTTACGCCTAGCCGCTCGACCTCTCTCCGATGTCCAACTTTTAGATCTAGCACAGAATGCTTTCCTTCTTTTCGCAGCTTTACTGCCTTTTTTTAATTTTGACGGGGGAGTTGTTACGGCAGTTTTTAATTTGCTGCCTGGATTATCTTTTCTATATTTAGCAACACCTTTAGCCGTCATGCCTCCACCCGCTTTTTTACCCGTGCCACCGCCTTTCTTTACTTTAGAGTAATAGCCTAAAGATTTTTTCTTTGAAGGCGCTGGTGGTTTGCGTCGTGTAGTTTTTTTCGCTGGCATTTTATTTTTGTTTTTTTCTTCCTGGTTTTTTACGTGTAAATTTTTTTACTACTTCTTTAGCATCATCTATTTTATCTTCAACAAAATCTTCTACTTCATCAGGTATGCCATCTGCATCTGAATCATTAAACTTTCCTAATTTTGTTGCTATAATAATCCCTATTGCAGCAAATAATAAAATTGATAATATGATTACAATGATTTCCATTTTAATTTAATATTTAAGTTATTCTTTTACGTTTTTCTTTTTTAGTGCCTTTTCCGTCATTACCTCTGTTGGCTTTAACGGATTTAAACTTGCCATCTTTATGGTCATAATCTAAATTTGTCAGAGAACGTCCCGCCTTCTTTGCAGCTCTACGTTTTTTTTGGCTATCTGCACGCTTTGCCTTTCTATCAGGTGAATTAGCGTATTGCAGGTCTCTAGCCGCTTTAGCCGCTCGGGCTTTAAGGGAAAGTTTCTGACTCATTATTTATTTTTTGGTGGATTATTTTTGTTATCAAAATCAATTGCAGCCTTAAGAATTATTTTATCCATAATGTTGTCTTGATTTTCTAACATTTGCTTTTGCAAATCAATAACCATTTCTTCTAGTCTATCTTTAGCAGCAACTAAAAGTTCTATATGATGTTCTTTTTTTTCTATTGTTTGTTTAAGTGCATTTACATCATCTGGTTTGGTTCCAGTGATTGCACTTATAACAATAGGAATTGAGGCCGCAATTGTTCCAATGAGAACCATTACGACTTCCTTGTTAGATTCTAGTACGGGATATTGTAATAAAGTAACTATTATTCCTATTACGAATAGAAATATAAATAAGGACCCCGTGTATGATCTTAATTCTTTAGCTACGCCGTTTTTTGGAAATGCCATTCTTTTTTGCTTTTGTACTGTTTCTTCTTATCTGAGAAGTTTTTCTTCCCATTCCGACTTTTTTCTTTTCAGCAACCGCTCTTTTCTTTTCAGAAGGTGACATTTCACCCCAGGTTTTTACCGTCTTGCTCCCCACCCGTTTCGATGGTCGGCATTTCTTTGTATTCTTATTCTTAGTGGAACCGCAAGCGTTGCCTTTTTCATCAGTCCACTTCTCTTTAAACCAACGTTTAAGTGCTAATCCTTTCTTAGTTTTTCTTACTGCCACCTTTATGTACTTTTTGTATAGGGAAGCTAGCATATAAAGAAGCCCCGGTATGCTTCACGAACTTACCGGCGTGCTTCATTAATTTATAGCCGCTCCCTTTTTTCATCCAATGGTATCCAGCAGGAGCTTTAACCTTTTTCATTTACCACCACAATGTTTAAGTATAGGACCAGTAGCATTTTTTCTAAATACACTATCAGAATCAATTTCTCTTTGTCCCATCTTAGAAAAAGGACTTGGCTGTACAATACCTCTAGATGTTATCTCATTAACTTTTTCTTCTATAGGTACGTAGGTCGAAGATGGAGTTTTGGTAGCTACTTTACGTTTACCCCCACCTGCACCTTGAGAAATGTTTCTTTGTCTTCGTAGCCTACGCTCTTCTTGTATCTCTTTTCTTCTTTGTATTTCTTCTTTTGGTAATGGTTTTTTGTTATCTGGCATAATAGTATTTTTTATTTTTATTATTATTTTATAGGCATTTCTTCATCGCCTACCTTCATAGTTGTTGCATTAGGATTCTTTGCTAAAGTTTTTGCTTTTATAAATCCTAAGTTATTCAGTGGTGCTTCCCCTTCATCCGCAAGCTTGTATAAACCTTCATCCATCTTATTAAACGGTGATTTTGTTGGATGGCCACAAGAAGTGTATCCTTCTTTACCATCTGGTCCTATATTGTTTGGTCCTATTCCCATGTTTGTTATTTTAGTTTATCTTTTCTTTTTTGGTCCCCCAGCCTTACGGCATTTCGCTATAGCACCTGAAGCATACGCGGAGGGAAAAACGTCGTACCTAGCCTTCACACTGTGATAGCATGCATCCTTCTTAGTAAGAGGAGATAAGGCGGTAACCGTATGCCTAGTTTTTTTCTTTTTCATAATGTTTTATAGTTTGCTTATCTTTTAGTATATTGTGCTTTTCTCCGATGTATATTTTATAACCTACCTTGAACCTAGTACGATACCTAAGGTCTTCACCGTTTTCGTAATCAACATTCTCGTTAACATCTATATACGCCTGGCCTTTTAATGAACCGCAGGAATAACATAGAGTTAACATTAAGATAATATAGAGTGTCTTCATTTTTTTTTAAACCCAATGGCTTAAGTTAGAAATAAGTATTTTATATATAGAGGTTTTGTATTACATATATGTATATGATAACCAAGTACTTAGGAAAGTCAATTAATAAAGTACCCCCATATTAGTAGTAATATTATGTAATTTCTATTAATAATGCAACAATAACAATGATTTGTTACATATATGATGACACAATATATTTGTAATTACATTAATTTCATTGTTATATATTCATTACAACAAAGCTTTCGTCACCATATGTGTAGATATTATATTATTTTGTTGTCATATACTCAGATATTTCTTATTATACCTACACTTATTATAAATTATCATTAATATAATATAGTATTTAGTTTACTGAATTATATTCAATGTTTATATAATATCTTTAAGTTATTAAAGTTATATATTATATTATAGTGCAATATTATTAAAAAGGGACATTTTATATAATTATTATAAATATACGTTACAGAATATATTATAAAGTGATAATATAAGTGTAATTAAAAATAATAACAATGTCAAATTTAAAAAATCTTAAAACAAATCATTATAAAACTAAAATTTTAAACACTAAAAAATTAAAATTAAAAAATAAAACATACATAGGTTTTAATATAAATGATTTACAAATTATAAAATTTAAAGATAAATTAGAATTAAAAAATGTTATAGAATTTAATTTAAAAGGTTTAACTTTTATAAATAAAAATAATATACAAGAAAGTACGTTACAAAGTATTTAAAAAAGTGATAATATAAATGTAAATAAAATATAAAATATAAAAAATGAATATAATAATATATAATCAAGAAACTAATAACTATTTAGATGAATTATATTTAAGTGAAATTAGTTCTAAAAAAGAAATTGAAAATTATATAAAAGAATGTTATAATTTAAATGATATATATTATTCTATACAATAAATAAAATAAATAAATGAAATTAATAAAAGTAACTAAAAATAAATCCAAACATTTTAGATTAAATGATGGAAGAATAGGTGTAATATATAAAAGTGGATATGTTAGAGTAAACACAAAAAGTAAATATAATAATTCAAATAGATTTTATCAACTAAATCAAAAAGTAAAAATTTGGTATAATTGTGAAAATCCATATGGATATAGATGGGAAAGAGTATTAATAGAAAATGAATGTAATAGAATTAAAATGTTACAAAACTTTGAAAATAAAAATTGTTAAAATGAAAAGATTTAGTTGGAATAAAGATACTTTAGAATTTTTTAAAGAATTAAAAAATGAAAATGAAAACGAATTTTATAAAAAAATAAATAATTTTGTAAGATATGAATGTGATTTAGAAGATGGTGAAAATGTATTAGATTTAGAAATAGATTTAATAAATCAAGTAAATGAATTATAAATAAAATATGAGAAATAGAGAAGAAATATATAATGAAGTAATACAAACTCACAGTGAGTTACAATATAAATATGAAGGAGATAAACTCCAAGATGAAATAAATAAAATTGTAGATGAAATTTGGGAAGATGAATATATAAATTCACCTTTAACTTATAATCAATTAGAAGAATGGGATAAAGATGATTTAATAAATTGTATTTTGTCTTATCAAGAAGAATATGGTAAATAAATAAAAATATGAAAAATATAAATATAGAATTAAGTAAAAAAGAAATAAGATTAATAAATGAAGCTTGTGAATTTTTTATGGATGAAGTAAAAGAAGATTCAACCTTTGAAAATCCAAACAATGATAAGTTTTATGACTTATGGGATATAAGAAATAAAGTAATGGATAAAATAAGATAATAAATAAAATATGAAAAATATTAAAATTACATTAGAAACACATTTAAGTGAAAAAGAAATAAATAAAGTAATGGAAGAAATGCTCTGGGATAGTGAGTTCAGTTACCAATTTGAAAATGCTGATTGGAAAATTATAAAATAAAAATATGAATAAACATTTAATAATTTTAGCATTAGAGACATTACATGAACAAGTTAGAAATGATTCTGTTTGGTCCAGTCAAAGTGATAATAAAAAAAGAATAAAAGAAATTAAAGAACAAATTAAAATAATGAAAGAATTAGATATAAAATTTTCAACATTAATAAAATATAAAAATAAATATGATAATAACAAATAAATATACGGGACGAGATGTCTCCAGAGAATTCCTAGGATTAATGGAAGGAATAATAACAAATGAAGAATTTGAATTAATAACAATGACTTTAAAATAAATAGCATGGAAAATTTAATAAAAAAATATAATAAAGATATAATTGATTTTGTCATAAAAGTTGACAAATTAACTGAAAAAGAAATAAAAGATATAGATTATTTAGAAGATAGAATTCAAACCCATCTTGAAAATAATAATTGGAATGCAATAGAATTAAAAATAAATAAATAATATGTATAAAGATAATATAGTACAAGATTTTAGTGATGAAGCTTGGTTAGCTTTTCATCAAGGTGAAATAAATGATGATGATGATTTTTATAATTTCAAACATGAATGGATTGATAATAAAGTTATATATACTTATGAAGCAAGAAAAATTTGTGATAAATTAGATTATGATGTCTTTCAAGAGCATGATGTATTTGGTAAAGCTGAAAATTATTCTCAAGCAGGTTTTTGTGCTTTATATGATTTATTAGATGAAGATGATGATGTTGTAAGATGGAATGAAATGGAAGAAGTATTAAATGAAGCAATGGAAAATGAAGAAGCATAAAGTAAAAAGAAATAAAATAATTAAAATAACTAATGCTCAAATAGAAGCATTTGAAAGAGAGTATTACCAAAGAATGAACTCAGGTATAACACAATGGCAACAAGAACAATATTTATAATTGCTATACACAAAATACGTTACAAAATAACAAACAACGTGATAATATAATAAAATAAAACAATATGACACAATTAGAAAAAAATATATTATTAAATCAATTAATATTAAATTCTACAAAACCAACTGGACTTAGTCCATTACAATTAAAAGAAAAATTAACTAAAATAAAAAATAAATTATGATAGGCTTTGCATTAGGTGTGATTATAACAGGTATTACTCTGTTAATAACTCACTCGTAAAAATAAATAGGTGTTGAAGTGTGTTCTTTCCTTAAACGAACAGACAAATGAGTGAATGGTGGTTTGCAATCCGGTTTGTAAACAGTAGAGTTCGAATCTCTTCCACTCAACTAAAATAAATAATATGAATATAACTAAACAAATGATGGACGAAAAATTGCTACAAATAGCTGATTTCGAACAAAAATACGGTACCGATCACGGTATTACTAGCGTAAATGCTATGAAAAAGTATTGTACTAATGAAAAGTACAGACAAAGAGTAAAAGATTTTAATAATGCTAGTGTTGAAACAATTAAACACTACACTAAATATAGATATTAATATGTATGATAAACTACTAGTTTCAGCCACAGCTGATAAAATAATTGAAGAAATTGATGAACATATTGACAATGCAATACATTGGCAAATGGACCCATCCGAGTTTGAATTATGTGAATTTGATGACTTATACGAATTAGAATTACAAATTAAACAACAAGTTTTATTTTCACTAATTAAAAAAGTTACAAAATGAATGAATCAATTATAAATATATTAGATTATGTAAATGAAAACAAAACTGAACTTAATATAGACCAAAAAACTAATTACGTATACAATAAATATGATATTGGATTATCATTAATGAATGAAATACGTGAATATTTTAAACAAAATACGTTACAAAATTAATTTGTACGTGATAATATATATGAATAACAAATAAAATAATAATAACTAAAAATAATAATAAAAATGAATATACAAACTTACTTAGATTACAAAGCAAAATTTGATCGTATGGCTAATATACTTGGCAAATATACTATGGAATTAAATGCTGAACAAATGAAACCTCTAATAGATGATGGTTTTGATTTATCTAGTATAGTAGATTATTTCACAGTTGAGCTTAAAGCTTATGCTGAAAATAGATATACTAAACCAGAATTAACAAATGAAAATAAAGAATAATGGCAGGTAATAAATTCGATACAAAATTTAAAAAAGTAAAACCAAAAACTTATAAAGTAACATATATAGGTTTATATAATGAAGAACAAGCAGTTGAAGGTACTGCAAAACAAGTAATAAATCATATACTAACTTTAGCATTATGAATTGTGAAATATGCAATAAACCAATGACTCCCGAAGATTATGAATATTGTGATATTTGTGGTGATTGTTTAGAATAAAAATAATAATATGAAATATTGTAAATGTGGAAATGAAGTACATCCAGTTCGAATTGAAATGGGTTATAAAAATTGTGTGCAATGTTCTGATACACAGCTATATAGTTATGTACCAATCATTGGTAGCAAACAAGTTTTAGAAATACAAGTCGTTGACCAAGCTACAAGTGCAGCAGTGCACCGATCTTGGCGACGCAAATAATGGGCGTGTCGGGTAAGTGCTGACAAAGTTGCTTCGAAGTACACTATCAGCAAACGTAGGTTCAACTCCTACCACGTCCACAAACAGGACCAAAAAACCAACGTACCAACGCGTGGGTAAATAAAACCGTTGGTGAGGTCCTACATAAATAGGTGTGGATGCGAGTGTGGCATTGTAACTCGACCCAAAAACGTACGAGCACACCTAACTTTTTAGCGCAGTAGAGCAGTGGTCAGCTCGCAAGGCTCATAACCTTGAGGTCGGAGGTTCGAATCCTCCCTGCGCAACTAACTTTAAATAAATAAAAATGAGTAATATAAATAAATTAGCAGAGCTATTAAATGTAGCCGAAATCACTGAAGACTGGAAAGGTTCTCCTATTCTAGAAATTGGTCAGTGGAACACAGCCGATGGTTATGATTTACATATTATAACTAACGACGCAATGCATCTTGATTGGGAAAATGATGTGTACTATTATGAACCATCGTTTGAAACTATTATTGATAGAATCAAAGAAGCAGCTGAAATGGAACCAGGTGAAGCAATTGTACATATAGGTGATATTGACACTTATCTACCTGAATATGAAGTAGATGACTATATTGAACAATATAATGAAGATAAAAATGAAGATGAATAAAAAAGAAATGAAAAAATATATAAATGAAAGAATACATAATAAAGTGTATTCTAAAAATCATCATGGTGAATATGAAGTTAAATATTATTTTAAAAACAGACACACTGGTTTAGCTAATATTGATAATGAACAAGTTGTTGATCTTGTTTATGGAGCAATAAGAAATTTAAGAGTATGGCGTGAAATCGAAATGCTATGCACAACAAATAATTTTATAAAATAAATATGAAAAATACGTTACAAAACCCATTGTTGAGTGATAATATAAGTGAAGAAATTAATGAAATGTTTAAAGAATTAGAATATGACCCAAGATCAAATGGAGCTATTATCAGATATGATAGCTGATAAAGTATTTGGCCGACTAAAAGATTATTTAGGCCCAGACAAAACAATAGTATCTTTTGATCCTATGGGTCCTAAAGAGTTCTTTAGCAAAGATGTTGATGCTTTTGGAAATGTAAAATTTGCTGAAGAATATACTCAAAAAGAATTACTTGCAGAACAAATGATTCAATTAGAAGATACTGCTAAAAAATTATTAAATGAAGAAAAATATGAATTACTACAAGAATTAAAAGAAATATATGAAAAAATTAAAAAAGAATATGACAGCCTTTAATGTAATGCTTGCGCATCCTGTGGGCAAAAAAGAATTTGACAAAGATTCTTTTATCCAACCAAAGCTTGACGGCGTGCGTTGCTACATTACTGAACACGGTGCGTTTTCACGCAACCATAAACAATTTATGAACGCTCAGCATATAACAGATGAGCTTAAGCCATTGTTTGCTAAGTATCCTCACGTTGTGCTAGACGGTGAGCTATACAATCACAATTACAAAGATAACTTCAACAAGATTATCTCACTTGTGCGTAAACAATCACCCTCTGATGCTGAGCGTAACGAAGCTAAAGTAATACAATTTCACAATTACGATATATTTATGCCAATTGACGGTATTGATTCTACGTTTCGATACCGAAATGAATGTATTAAAAAGCTTCATAAAGAATTTGCATTGCAATATTGCAAAACAGTTGAGACTTATCAAGTTCAAAACGATGTTACAGCAAGACTAATGTATTATCAGTTTACTACTAAACAAGGCTACGAAGGCGCAATATTACGTAATAACAAACCATATGAACAAAAA
>Ga0181390_1000282_pt1 | contig 22489 bp, 40 predicted proteins | sample 13SPOviralmetaG_FD_130085 | JGI IMG/M metagenome (GOLD analysis project Ga0181390, IMG submission 130085) | Marine viral communities from the oligotrophic San Pedro Time Series (SPOT) site, San Pedro Channel, CA, USA - 13 SPOT_SRF_2010-07-21 | ecosystem: Environmental > Aquatic > Marine > Strait...
AGTTACAACAAACTTACCTGTATATGTTCCAAAGTTAGGAATAATTACTTGGAAGTTTGGTATATCAGCTCCACCAAATGCTGTTCTAAGCGTTGCCTCTGAAGCCGCGTCTGTGAAAACACCTGACCCAGATATTGAAATGCTTTCAACACCGCCATCAGCAAGCATCGTGCGTATATTTGCACTGTCTTTATTTGTAATATCAACAGTTTCTTGGTTCATGCTGATTGATGTTGAGCGCAAACCTCCAACTGTTGTGTATGTATCAGAAGCCGCCGCCGCCGTAGCATCTGCGCCAATTTTTAGTAGTAGGGCTGAACCTTTTTGAGCCGCCATGTTTATTCTCCTTAGTTGTCAAACACTACAGCGCGAAATCTCATAACCCCATGCCGTGTAATTCCGTCATTTTCCGCTAGCGTTGTTGAAAACTCCTGTCTAACATTCACTAGCGATGCACCTGTTACACTTATAGCAGTATTATGAAGTAAATCATAGACCGATTTCATAATCGTCTTAATTTCACGTCTACCCCTGTATTGTGACCATACGTGTATAGTCAGGGTATGCTCTACTGCGTCGAGTGTTTTTGTCCCATCATTTACAGCGGTTTCTTCACCGATCTGCACATAAGGGTAATTCGTATCCTGTGGAATATCATCATAAACTGATATGTTTGCACCTGACAAACCATCAACATTCCCATTTAACTTTGTAAATATTGCTTTTTGCAATTCCCAAGAATGTAATGACATTATGTAGCCCTCGCTTTTAATTTAGCAAACATAGCTTTTATTTTCTTTCGTTTACTCTCTAAAGCTGGCTGTAAAAAGGGACGCTCAGTCATTTTACTTGTTCCAAACTCTAAATACTTACTATATGCGGCGCGGCTTTCAATGGAACATCCCATTTTATCCGCATCAACTTTAAGGTATATATTGCTTGCTAAATAACCAGTGTCTGAATTTGGCGTTTTATTGGCCGCTGATGCTGTATGTATTCTTTTAGGGTTATATTTTTGATATGTAATACCACTTGACCCATGAGATTGTACTGACTGCTTTGCCTCATTCATTACAATTTGACCGCCCAAAGCTATTACTTTTTGCAATTGCTTTTGATAAATCTTTTCTACTTTATGTGTATTGTTAATTCTTCTAGTGCTGGTTCTTATACTCATGTTGGAACTCCCTCCTCACAAGTAAGCTCCATGTATTTAAACTTATTATCAACATTTATTATGCCTTTAATAGCAAAAGTTCTTGTAGCTCTTATACCATTCCTAGAATAAGTCTGATGAATTCTGTTTTTTGTTGTGAAATCGCTTCTATATCTTATCCTTATCAGGTGCGTTACCACTTCTCTTTGCTGATTATCTTCACCAAATTCATTTTTTCTAGCTGTCTTAGGGGTTATTTGTGCAAATACACTGGCAACTTTAGACCAAGACAAAGAGCCACCGCCACCACCATCAGATGTTGATGTATACTTTTGTATCTCTACTCTTGACCGCATTGCGCCTATAGACATTAACCAATTCCTGACCTGATCATTTTATTATATGGTGTAGCTCCGAACCTTGTAACCTTATAAGGATTTATTAAAGTTGGAATAATTGGGGATAATGAAATTTTTCTGCCCTCATCATCGCCTCTATGCTCATACATAAATGACATATACTGCATCATAGCCATTCTGATAGGCTCTGGAACGCTATTAGGTGTTGCTCCATAACCAGCTACAAAAGTTACCTTAATGCCATTGGAAGCTCTTATATCGCTTGGGAATGTTCCATTGTCTCTCAAGATAATTTTACCTACATCCCCATATATATCCACATAATAGTTCGAAGCATTCCAAGTATGTTCAGTGTTATCATCTTTATAATACTTAACATTTGTTACGCTAACCACTGGGGCTTTTGCTATTTCTATCTCTGAAATATTTTTAATTAAAGAAGGACCTGTTTTCATTCCCTCCCAATAAGGTTCAGGGGTGCTGTCAACATATCCATCTAAATGCTGTGCAAATGTTGTATTAATTAAAGCTCTGCCCGTGTAATTTTCAGCCCAAATTCTGGATGCAGTAATATAAGAACGTACTTGGCTATCATCTATATCATCATCCAACCTAAGTTGCTCACGCGCTTCCACACGGCTTATAGGCTCAATGCTTGGCCCAGTTACTATTTCTAAACCTGACATTTACCAAAACCTCTCATTTTATTTCTTTGCTTTGCTTGGGCTACTAACTTTTTTAGTTTCCGTCGGCCCTGCGTTACCGCCTATTTCATGAGCCATACCCATGTCTATGAAGCCTTTAAAAATTTCGTCTTGCCACTTACCTTGTGACTTATACTCTTTACCAATTTCATAAGTTGTCGTTTCAGCGCCATCTTCTCTGGTAATTCCAATTGATGATTTAATCATAGTAATTTTCATCTGGGTACTCCCTTATTGAAAGTAGGGGGGCGCTAACCCCCCGACCATTTTTATGATGTAGAGTGCTTTAGAACGCGCATTGCTTCTGCCATTACAACTTCACCACCAACACGGCGACGAGCGATATAACGAACGTTTCCTGTTGAAGCTTGTGAATATGGGTCACGCAATACTGATAGTGCTATACGATCAACAATCATATATCCGCGACGGAAATCGCCGTAATATACTGATTTTGCACCAGATGCCGCATCAGCAACGTCTGTACACTCTAGGTATGGTGAACCTAAGATTGTGTTTGGCAAGCCAGACTGACCAGAGAAACCAGTTTGGAAGATGTACTGACCAGCAGTATCTTTCAACTTACGAATTACACCAAGTGTATTACGATTTAGCAAGAATGTAGCATTACGTGCATAGTCTGTTTTCAAGCCATGAACCAAATCCATTAGGTTATCTGTAGAAATAGCCGCTGAAGCCGCACCAGTTGCTGTATGAGCTACTGTATTTCCGTTTGATATACCTGTTGGTTTGTTTGTGCCATTACCAGAAATGAACGCCGCGCCTTCAGCTTTTGCAAACTGTTCAGCGAATTCAATGTTCATTTCAGCTTCTAGGTCAAACACGCTATCTTCAAGCAACTGTGATGAAATGTCTACTAAAGCGTACATTTCGTGCGTTGGGATAGTGTTCAAAGAAGTTGTGTAACCAGTTGTCTCTGCACGAGTACCAGTTTCAGCAGTCCAAGCCGCCGCAAATGATGCAGTTTTGCTTGGTACTTCAATTTCTTTATTTGAAGTTTGACGAATACGAGCAACAGAACGTACTGGGGAAATCTCAGTGATCACCTTCAATAGCTCTTCAACATATTCAGCAGGGGCTAAGTTACCAGCAGTTGCCGCTGTACCCACAGTTAAAGCTTTAAGCTCCATTGGGTCCATTTGGCTTTCGCCTTTACGCATGAAATTATCCCATGCCTTCATTGAAAGGTCTACTTCTTTTGCTTCCATCAAATTAGCTGGACGCTTTAAAAGAGTTTCGATTTCATTCAACTTAGCTTCAAAGCCTTCAGCATGTTTTTGCTGTTGCACAAGCTTCTGGTTAACATTTTCAAAGCGATCAAGATCACCTTCGATTTTTGCTAACTTTTCTTCAGTTAAAGGATCAGCAGAACCTTTAGCTTCGATTTCCGCAAGACGCTGATCATTGGCTGATTTGAATTCTTCAAATGCCGTTGCCATAGCGTCCACGGCTGTTTTGACTTCTTCTGTCATTTTATATTCCTTCCGTGATTAGGATTTAAGGATGTTAGTAAAGCGGTCTAACGCTTCGAGAACTTTAGGCTGTTCCTCTTTCACAGCATCCCGCTGTTCTAGTGCCTTGGTAACGGCTGATGCCGCCGCCTTTGCCTCATTCCGTGAAAGGTTTCCTACATCCCGTAGAACTTCCTCCCACTCCCGAATGGTGCGATCTGTGCCTTTAACCGCCTGAACCCGTGCGCGTGGGTTCATTGGGAAAGTGACAGCAGAAATTTCCATCAAATCGACGGATTTCAAATAACGGCGTTTGCCCTTATCATCATATTCAATACTTTTTGGGTCAACCTTGTAGCCTATAGAAAGCCCGTCTAGCGCACCCATCTTCATTAGCTCATAAACTTCACGGCCACGCTGTGTACCCATTGCCAAGCGCCCTTTGACCTTCAAACCACGTTTATCTTCAATGATTTCGTCAAATACGCCAATTGGCTCATCTTGTTTGTGTTGGTAGAGAAGTTTTACGGCTTTAGCGCCTTTTCTTCCAATTGATTTAGCGAATGCACCTTCGACAACAATGTCATTACCAAGGTCTTTGTTACCAAATACAGAACCATAACCAGAGAAAACGCCTTGAGCCTCCTCATCCTTATCCGTCTTGTATTCAAACGCTACATCTATTTGTTCACTTTTGATTTCATGATCTTCAACTTGGTGATCAAGATCAACACCGACCTCATCTGTCATTTTTTTGCCCTCGTCAAACTGACTGATACAAACCGCAATCCTCTGATCATTGCCCGTATATTCACTTGTTATCTTGTCATCACCAACACAGCGATCAATAAAGCTTTGTCGATCTTCCCCCAAACTAGGTTTTGGTAATGGCATAGAATACTCCAAATTATTGCCTACAATCTAACACATAACATAATACTCGGTCAAAGGCTAGTATTGCTCATGTTCTAAGCTATAAAACTGCACTTCTAGGTATATCTATTTTCTTTGGCTTTAAAGGTTTTTTATCAATTACAGCCGCAACAATTTTTTCTATTGGATAAAAACCCCAATCATTTTGAATAACGTCTGGTGTTTTTTTGAATAGATCAACATAAATTTCCACCCAATCACTATCTTTTCGCGCCGCTTCTATACGATTTTTATATTCTTCATCCGTTAACATCATAATCTTCCATTAGTTCTACAAATCTTGTGGCCAAATTAGGGAAAAGTCTCTTTACTTCTGCCCACGCTTTAGGTCTTCCATAACATGCAAATAGGTTTGCAAATGTTTCTTTATACTTACTACCAACACGAGTATAATATGCTTGTCCATGTCCAAATACACGATGGTTCTTTTGAAATCGGCCACTGGTCATTGCATCTAAGATGTCTGAAATCCCAGTTGCTCCATCAAAATTTGGCACATTCTTTGTATATGTATACATTCGGCCTCGCTTTTTAAGCGTACCTTCTTCTTGTGAAAAAAGCAATTTTTTAAATGCTGGAAGTTTATCATCAAAGCCCGCTTCGAGCTGATGTCCTAATATTCCATCTCTATTAAATCCTCCAAATTTACCTAGTCCAAGTTTCGCGCTATCATCAATAAACGCTCTCTGAAACTTTTCATCTTGAATTGAAAGATACTTGTCCTCTCCAAACCTAATTGGTTGGCCAATGTCAGAAATATCTGGAGAAAGCACATGGTCAATATGATGTCCATATTCATGTTCTATTGTTTCACCTTTAGTATCTGTCCATATTATCTTTGTATCTGAAAAATATCGCCCTCTTTTATCATTCTTAATATTTGTGGGCTTTTCAGCTTTATTTATAACCCTTTTTTGCAGATCATTAGTGTTATCATTGATATGATCATCAAATTCTTTTAACTTTTTCTTTGTTTTAATATTTATAATCAAATCAGATATAACGACCCGTTCTACAGTAGGTATAGATGGTTGATCAGGAATATCTGGCGCGACAGGTACAACAGGCGCTACTGGTGTGACAGGTGTTGCATCATCAAACAATGCATCCTCATCTGTGAAATAAATAGCCAAACATCTGCAATTTATGTTGTTACCAGCGCCGCCAGAGCCATCATGTGGATATGACATTTCAACAGTAGCACCCTTGTATGGCACTAAAAACTTCTCATCTATACCAACTTCCTGACCATTTGCGGCGCTGTGACCTGTCCTAGTCCTAGCATCAGAGACTGAAACCCATCTTTTGCGCTGGGCTGGTAATGCAAGCTCTCTTGTAGCTGTATCAGTTGCAAATGAAGCCGCCGCATGAGTTTCCGTTCTGGCAATAGTAACAGCCCTAGACCTACCAATGCTTCCAAATGTTCGCTCTTGTATAAGTTTCCCTATCTTTGATGCACCTAAACCTTCTTTTTCCCCATCAAGTATAGCTTTATTGATAAGTTTACCTGTAGTTTCGGCAATCCCAGTTATTTTAGCTCCAGCATTCATGAACGTATAATCAAAAACCAACTGACTGAACCTGTCAGCCTTACGATTTGTGTAAACTCTATCTGCAAATTTCTCGATTACAGCTCTATAGCTGGCTTCAAATACTTTCCTTAGATCATTTTCAAGCGGTATTAAGCTTTGATAAATATCCCCAGAGCGCATGTATTCCGCTGATGCAGATTTCCCTGTTCGCTTAAACACAAGCATCAGGCGGCTTGTCATAGACCTTTCAAACTGCATTCTAAGGCGATTGACCTCTTTAATTTCCTTTGCAATGGAAACTCTAGTCTTGCTGGCTTTGATAAATACTGGAAATGTCATAGCTTTTTATACCATTAATAACTTTTTTGGTCTATTTCTATTATTATGTAAATAAATTGTTGACACTATATTGGCTACGCTTTAATACTTATTATATCAAATGTTAGTTAAACTAAGGAGAACTCAAATGATATTTGCTGGTAAAAATGAAATTAACGCAAAAGAAAACGCCCGAAAAGCTTCACTTGAAAATAAGGGTAAATATATAACTTTATATGCCTGTTTTGGTATATATATGCAAATATCAAAAAGGGTAAATGTTTTTGACCCAAGTGATAGTTTGTTTGGTGTGTATTGGTTAAATGGAAAAGAAAAAAGATTTACTGATGCACAAATTATAAGAGATCAGCAATCAACTCCAAGTTTACATTAATAAATCAAACTATTTGTAAATAAATTGTTGACACTATATTACCTATGCTTTAATGATTATTACATCAAATGTTAATCAAAGGACTTACACAATGTTACATACTGAAAATAAAACTTACACTTCAATCATCTCTAAACTTGATGAAGCTTTCGCAAAATTCGATGAGCAATTTCGTAAGGAAGAAATCAAATTCTTTTTTGACCGCAAGAAAGCACTTGAAGAATATGAAGCTAAAGATGAAGCTAAAGAATTGTATAGAACTAACGATTATGATTATTATGAAACTCTTTATGCCATTGCTGGCGGCAAGGGTATGTATGAGATTGTTGGTTGTGGATATTATAATGATGCTTCAATTACTGAAAAAGCAAACAAGCATGTTGATAGTAAAATAGCCAGACGTAACGCAAGCATTTCTAATAAACTTGTTAAGGCTCAAATCACAAATGTAGATAGTGGTGAAGTTATTTTTAGCAATGATGGCTTTAATGGTTACTTTGAAGTTCAAACAGAAGCTGGTCAGAAGCGCGTATCAATCGATACAATCATCGCTGGTGGTTACAATATCCAGCGCGCCCATTACCGAACATTGGTTAAAGTTTATAAATAAATTAAAAAAGCCCCCCTCGATAAGAAGGGGGCTAGTCAAACAGGGAGAGAAACCAAATGAAAAAATCACTCGATTACAAACACCTTATCATAAATTCAGCAGTAATTATAGCCTTTGTATATGGCGTACTGCATTTGCCACATATCATTCATTATTTAGGGAACATTTAAATGCCACATAAATTGTTAATGAAAAAATTTGTTACTTGGGATGAGCTAAATGAACTTAATTCGGATTATCTAAAAGCATCAGAAAAAAAAGATGCAGATGCAATGAGGGATATGGATTTTGTTTACGAAAAAGTTGATGAGGGGAGAATATTAATACTCGATAGACCGAAATAAGATAGGGGGCAATTAAGCCCCCTTTTTTTATTCAGCCGCTATGCTTTTCTCTTTATCAGATTTCATGGGGTGTCCTTCTGGTAAAAGATCACGATCAAATGACCCGTTTCTAAACCTTCCAGTTCTTACAGCCGATAAAAATGCATTCACACGCCCTAATCCCCACTGATCAGGCGATGTGACACTTGGCCTGACACTTTGTGGGTTTGAGGTGTAAGCGCCCACACCACGCTTAAATACAGCCTCTAACATTCGCTGTGTAACCTTTTTACCCTTTTTATCGCCATGTTTGTCATTATGATCATCAACTTTATTAGCTAGAGCCTTTTTTATCTTTGCGGATACATTAGCTTTTGACTGAAAAATATTTAAATCACTTATCATTTCTGGGAAATCATCAGACTTTGATCTTTCTTTATCCAGTTCAGCAGTTTTACGCTTTGCCCAGCTCTGACCTTCATCACCACCCCAGCCTAACCACGCGATTAAGCCAGCACTTGGCCAACCTTCCTCACCACGTCTAAAACCTTCTGCCTCTTTATCGACCTCATGACGGCTAAAGAAACTGTGCATTCTCCTGACAGTTCTTGGTGATAATCTTTCTTTGTTAATTAATTGATTTGCACGAGCTACTCCCACTGGGGTCATTCCACGGCCATATTCTTTTCTTAAATCTAATGCTCTGCGCCCATTTCTGGCCATTGCTGATGTTGGAACAGTATCAACATCACTTTCAGCCTTACCTTCAACATCTTTTAAATCCTCACCTGTAGCGTCTTCATACTGTGAATGGGTGTTGCAGGGCATATAAATGATCTGGCCGTCTTCTGTGTGGCTGTGTGAGCCTACACAACCTATTTCACCAGCTCTTTCAACTGCTTCAGCTTCTGTTGTGAAAACATCTTTACGAACTTCTGATTTTATTCCATAAGCTTGCTTGGCCGCATCTTCAGGTTCTAGCCCTTCATCTTGTGCAACCTCAACACCACCTAATGGGAATAGATTTGCCGCAATAAACACTTCATCACCACCACTAATAGGCTCTAAGCCAATTCTTTCACGCGCTTCATTTCGACTAATAATACCTTCGCGTACTGCCGCGACCACGTTTTCATATATGCGCTTTCTGCGTTCAGTCATAGCTGGGATGCCATCAACATCATATTCAATTCTAATATTATCGCCAAAGCTGGGCGCTAACCACTCATTCAGGTCACTTTCAACACGTTTAGCTAGAGGAATAATTGTTTCCTCATATAAAGCCAACCTTGCTTCCTGAACATTTGCATATGTTTGACTGTCAGGAATACCAATAAGCTGTGAAGGAACGCCAAAACAAAGGGCAATATCTTTAGCCGCTGTGTGCCTTTGCTGTAGAAAGTCCATATCTTTTGGAGACATGCCCATCTCTTTCCAATCGAAATCACCCTCAAGCAACATTGGCCGCCCTGCATTCTTTTGGCCTGTGAAGCGTTGCCCTAAATCATCGCTGACTTGTTTGCGCTGTGCATCTGTTAGTTCTATACGAGCGCCCATTTCGTCTTTTGGTTTGAATACAATAGCACCTGATGGCCTTGCTCCATTGGTTAGCAATCCAACATTGTGTGTCGCTATCATGTTGTGAACATCTAAATCTACAGCCGCCGCCATTAATGGAGATAGTCCTAAATAATCATCTAAAGGATTCCACATCTTGAAATGCTTAACTTCACTCTGACCTGTCATTGGGTCAGCCTCATAATTTGAAACTGTTTGATTGTTTATTTTATACTTATATGACTTTGGTACTGCTGTTTCACTTGGAATAATTTCAACACGATCAGGACGCAAAAGATATAATTCACTGGGCATTTGGTTTACTGCGCTGGCCAATGCATATGAATTACCAGACAATAACAAGTAAGAATACAAGCTTTGAAAGTATTCCACGCCAGCTTGTGTGGGGTTTGGTCTTTTTAGTAAGGAAACTAATGGGTGCTGTTCTAACTCCATATCGCCTTGATATACCTTGAAATTAATTGAAGCCGCACCATTTGCAATCTCATTAACGCACCTGAACACTATAGCATTTTGCTGATAACCTTCTCTTGCATATGCTTTAAAATTATCTTTTCTTGTGTATGTAAATCCACCTGTGCCAGATAAATAAACCTTTGGGGCTTCCTTTGTTTGCAGTGTTTGCCCAAAAACCGCATTTCTTATATTGTTAAACATGCCCATTATGTAATTCTCCAAACTGCATTTCCTGTAGATTGCGATAATTCTGTAATTGCCCAGACCAACGCATCCAATCTATCTGGGCTTACATTACCACTTCCGTTGTAAAAAATCATCTGTTCTTCTAGCTCTGGAAACTTTCCCGCATGAAAAACTTGATTTCTTTCATAAAGTGCCGCAACTGGTTCTGCCCTCAACATCTTGCCCCGCGTAGCACGCACCGCACGATACGATACACTCCTATCACTATCTTTTATCAACTTTTCGACCAAATCACCACCATTATTAACTTCAGCTATAACTCGATCAGCTTGATATTCGTGATATTTTGATATTGCGCGCCTTATCCACTGTTCAGGAGAACCACGCAATGTTGCATCTTCAAGTATATAATAAGCTTGCCTATGTGCATCTCTACCAGCCACAATAATTCCTGTTTCGTCTGAATTTTTACCACCAGTAACCGCTGGGTCAATAGCCACAACAATTCTTGATAAATCAGGCAAATCATCTTTTTTTATTCTGGTTGTCTGTATTAATTCACCAGACCATAACGCACCTTCAACTTCAGTTAAGTAATCACCAAGCCAAACATGATTATATTTTTTTATGTTTTGACCCCTAATTCTTTCAGCCATTTCTTTAACTGCTGGAGGGCAATGTGGGTTTTCTTTATAGTTTACATGAACAAGAACAGAATTTTCATTGTCTTTAAATATTTCTTCAACAGGGTCTTCAGGTTTGTATGGATTCCATGTGAACCACATTTCGCTACCAAGTTTTCTTAATGTTGGGTCAAGCAACTCAAGCGAACGCCTTGATAGAGACTGAGCCTCTTCACACCACGCAATATCAAAACCCTCAAGAGATTTTACACTATCTGCTGTGTGATCTTGCATACCTTGGAAAATAACAACACCAGTTCCAAATTTACAATTTATCCTATTGGCCTGTACTTCAAAGTATTGATCAACACCAAGCTCTGAAATCTTATCGACCAATAACTGCCTTGCAGAGAATTCTAATGATTTCTGCACTTCCCGAATGCAGATTACCTTTGTGTCTGCATCTGCCAATAACCTAAATACAACCTTTTCAGCAAATAAGTGAGATTTACCTGATGCCCTGCCACCTTTTGCACCCCTATATCTGGGATGCCCTCTTGTGCCTTTAAACAAGGAACGTGACCAGTGCGGCCACTGAAAGCTTAAACTTTGCTCTTTATTCTGTTGCTGGTGGGTCAAGGAACGTACATTCTATTTTACCAAACAAAGAACCACCATTTTCACCAGTGATTTCTGTTTTGTCTTTCTGCCCTAAATACTGCTTACCAAGCCATACTTGCATAGTGGCATTACCACTTTCAGCTAATGACCATTGAGCGCGTCTTAGGCTTGTTTTACCTATATCGAATTCTTTTTTATGGAAGTCCCGAAAATTAGCATATCCATGTTCTTTTAATCTTGTGTCTAAAGTTGTTGAACCCATATCGAGTACAGAACAACATTCATCAACAGTACAGAACATATTAATAAGCTCTTTCAACTGCATTAATTGAAAGTCATCAAGGTTTTTACGAGGCCCTTTAGGCCCTGTTTTACCCTTATCTTCTGTTACCTGTATGTCTTCTGACATTGTTTTAATCCTTTTGTTCACGCCCTCATTATACACTTAATTGTTGGGTTTTCCAGATATATCAATATTAGCTACTTTTTCACGCAAATTTGATGATGAGAAATTATGTTTCCTAGCATTAAAATAGGTTTCTATACCCATACGGCTACCTGTAAAGTTTTTATACCTGTATTCCTCACCGATGATACGAATGTTGGCCCTATAGAGCTGTATAATATCAATCAAATCACTTTCTGTTTGATAAGGTATGACTTGATCAACATATTTAACTCCATCAATTTGTGCATATCTTTCAACAATGCTTTGAATGGGTTTATTTTTAGCTTTATTTTCAACTGATGGGTCAATGTGTAATGCGGCAATTAAATGATCACATACTGTCTTGGCCTCTTGCAACATCAGCACATGCCCAGAGTGAAGCAAGTCAAATGCTGATGCTGTAATACCAATTTTCATGCTATTCTTGTTTGTGGTGGAAAATACTTCTCGAAATCAACTTCAAGAACTGCGCCCTGTTCTATCAAATGTTGTCTGCCACGGCTTGTAGGGTCAAGGTAGCTGTCTGGAATTGCTTCACCTTCTTTTATTCGTCGTACCATTATCCTATCAGTATAAGACAATGGGCTATTGCTATAATCTTGAGCTGGTAATTCTTTTGTTTGCTCATCCATTATGCGTTCCCTATGTTCTTTTATTCCTTTAATGAATGCATTTATTGTTGGCCATCGCCTTGAGGTGTAGTTTTTACGAACATGCTGGGCTGTTCTTTCCAATAGAAGCTTACACATGCCATCATTTACACTTGGTATTTCAGAATTAATATCTTCCACCATTAAAATCATTTCTTCACGGCTTGCGCTTTCATTGAAATGAGCTGGTGCTTCATAGCGCTTTAAGGTTTCAAAGAGCCAATGTGAAATCATTCTTTTTCTTTGTTCATAATTCATCATTGTTTTGACACTCCTAAAACTCCACCTTTGAACAGGCTATCCAAATAATCTGCTGATGATGTTGGTGCTATTTCTTCCAATTCATCATCCCATCTTCCTTGAGTAAGCCATGTTGCAGGGTGTGGTATATATTTCTTTTCTTTTTTTGCTACACTATCTGCAAAAGGTCTAACAGCTTCAAGTATCTTATCAACACCAACTGCCTGTGATGCTTTATCAAAAGCCTTTTGAGCATTTGCCTTACCAACTTTTCTTGGATAGTCATTCCAAAACTTTTTAAAACCAATCTCACATGATCTTAATACTGGTTTACTTCCTTGGTTATTACTTACAAGGTTATTGGTATGCAGATTTTGCACACCTACCCCTGCAATATTTTCACCCCCACCCTGCAAATTTTGCACCCCCCCAGATGCCATGTCTTCAGATAGATATAGTATGTAGTTGTTACTGGTTTGCTGGCCGTCTTTTCTAAATGCGGTTTTAATCTCAACTAATTGCATTGCCTGTAGCACATCAATTTGTGAACGCACTGAACGTTCAGACATTTCAGACAACTTTGACAATCTTTTTATACTAGGGAAACAACGGCCAGTTTCTCCATTATAATGATCTGCCAACCAATAAAGAACTATTTTTGTTGTTGCTCTTAAACCTTTTGTTTGCATTGCTCTTGCTGTCATTAAGTGTGACATAATTATGTTCCTTTCCCTGCACTTATACTACATGTAGTAAAATGTGCTTGTTTTAGTGTCCATTATATGCCAGAAGGTATGCAGTGTTTACATTACTTCCCAGTGTTTGGACACTTTCATTTGATATTAAGAGCCAGTTTTAACCGCTGGCTCTTTTTCGTTTCTGCCAGATGTCATTAAAAAATGCAATAGAAATATTGACTACTTGATTGAGTGGGTTTAGAGTGCGTGTATCAAATGGAGAAAAAACATGATAAAACCACCTATGGCTTTCGTGCGACAGCACTTATTCAATAAGATTGCAGACTATACATTAAATTTAGTTGTGAAATCTGAAACCGACCCAAAATTTACTCAACAAATGTATCAAACGCAACAATTCCCTGCTGGCGCTGTTAGGCTGGTCGGAGAATTTTTAGATGATGCTGTTACCGAATGGGAAAGAATACAAAAGGAGAATTCTGATGAGCGATAAATTTATTAAAGCAATGGATGCAGTATCATCATTAAATGAAACACATGGCGTTAAACAGAAAGGCGGTAAGCAATACACTGAAGTTGCAAAGCGTGTTGAAGCTTTTCGTCGTGAATTTGGTGGTGATCTGGGCATTGAAACAAACATCATTCTAAATGATGGTAATGCTGTGATCATCAAAGCTGAAATTAGAACAGTCGATGGATTTATAGTTGGCTCTGGGCTTGCTGAAGAAATAAGAGGCTCATCATACATCACTAAAACATCAGCAGTTGAGGTATGTGAAACATCAGCAATTGGACGCGCTCTGGCTTCACTTGGCCTACATGGTGGGCAATATGCATCAGCTAATGAAATAGTGGGTGTAGACAGAAAGAAAGCGGCCATTGATAGCAATGAAAAGCCCTTCACTGTAGCTAATGTAGACCAAAAATGTGAAGCTTGGGTACAATTCTATGAAGACTGTAGCTCACAAAAGTTTGCAGACAATGAAGATAAATTCATGCGCTTTTTAAATCACAACAAAGATATTGCTGAATGGCAATACAATGAAATGCATGAGGCTCACCAGAAAAGAAAGACTGAATTAATGGTGGGAAAGTAATTATTAAATACGGCCTAGAAGTTCGATCTGTCACCCTTAAAAGGAACAGGTCGGGCAATCTGGGAAAATATCTAAGTAAACTAGAAGGAATATTAAATGCTTAAATTAAGCCTAATCGGCAATCTAATCAAAGATGCTGAAAATTCTGAAGTTGGTACTTCAAATGTTACCAAATTCACAGTCGCTGTTAATAATAGAAGAAAAAAAGATGAAGCCCCTGCGTTTATAGGATGCAGTCTCTGGGGAAAAAGAGGTAATGGTTTATTGCCATATTTAAGAAAAGGGACAAAAGTTTATATTGATGGTGAATTAAATATCCGTTTAAGCGGTGGAAAAATATACCATGATGTAAACGTTTCTGAATGTGAACTTGTAGGTGGAAAGCCAGCGCAAGGAACAAATAATTATCAAGCACCCAATACATCTAATCAAAACAATATTGATGATGAAATCCCATTTTAGAAAGGTGATGAATATGTTTCAATTTCAAAAAGTAGCAACAGCAAAGCCAGCCACAAAGATTTCTAATAACAGTTTTGCAAAAATTTATACTGGTGAACACGGCGCAATTAACCCACAGCTATCATGCACAATTAATGTTGAGACTGCTAAAGCGGCTAGAATGGCCGTTGGTGATAGAGTTGCCTTGCATTTAGCCACAGATCAAAAGGGAGATGAGTGGTTGCTTGTAGAAACTGACCCACAAGGCGCAAAATTAACTAGCAATGCCAAAAAGAGGAATGGTGAGGACAGGTCAGGTCAATATTATAGGGTTACAGTAAAAGTCGGTATAAATGAATGGATTGAAAAACGCTTTTCAGATGAGCAAACAAGATGGCAAGATGAAGATGTTCAAACTAAAATTGGAAGTATTGCATTTCCACTTTCACAAAAGAAAGTATGGTTTTGAGTAAAATAAAACCAAAGATACAAGTGATGAAAGGGCAAGGCCAACTCTTGCCCGTCACAAAATATGATGCTGAAGTATTAGAGGAAACTTCAGAAAACTCAATATTTACGCTCAAACCAGAAAAGAAAAGATCACCACCCCAGCACAAGCTATACTGGCAAATACTAAATAAGGCCGTTCAAGCCACAAACAAATGGGCTACCAGTGAACATCTACATAATGATCTAAAGATGCTCTGCGGGCATTATAAAGCCACTCTGAACGCTTTTACTGGTGATGTTTATTATACGGCTGATAGCACTGCTTATGAAAAAATGACCCAAGATGAATTTAATAAGTATTTTGAAACTGCTTTAGAAAAGCTTTCAACAGCCTTAGAATTAGACCCAATGAAATTATTGGAGAATTAATAAAATGACTTTTTACACATTTCTAGTTTTAACATATGTCGTGGCTGGAGTAGAAATTGAGAAGAAAACACTGTATAGTAATGGATACGAGTGTGGAAACGCATTACCAGCCGCATATAAACCATATGAAGATATGGATAGTATGGCGCAATGCATTATGACAGACAAAGTTTCTGGTCTTAGTGTTAAACCTAAAATACGTCCAAAAGGGCTTAAATTATAACGCAATGTCAAATCTAACTGGTAAAGCATCTATTGGACTAAAAAAACCAAAGGCGAAAAAAGATGAAAAATTCCTTAAAGAAATCAGACAAAAAAGATGCTGTATCTGCCAAAAATACGGCGAAGTCCAAAGAAGCCCCACAACGGCGCACCATCCTATTCATGATAGGTTCAGTGGTGCAAAGCGTCCAGACAGCACTGCTATCCCTCTATGTGAAGATCACCACCAAGGTTTATGGGGTAATGACAAAACTAAAATCGCTATTCACAAAGAGCCGATAAAATGGCGTAAAATGTATGGTGCTGATTATTCTTATTGCACATTAAAATAGTTGGCGATTAACGTTAAATTTGTTTCTTGCCAACTAGCCACCTCATAAACAACGTCACAATATTTAGCTATTTCAAAATCATTTCCATAATTAGATATGCTATCACCAAAAAATATTGTCTCTTGATCAAAGAAATTTTCTAAAATTTGGCTTTTATCTTTACCAACTGGATAAATATCAACCCCAGTATCACCAGCAACAACACAATCAATATCTGGAAAATTTGACGTTACTCTATTTACTATTGCCAATCTTTCTTCACTATAATTATCCCAATCAATATAAATCTTGCGATCTGATGGATTTGTATTTTGACCGCCTACGCTAAAATTAAACATACCATTTCTGAAATCAAAGTGTTTGCCGTTTTTGTGTGGATAACCTGAAATTGCTAAGAAATTTGCGAGTACAGCTATTAAATATGGTGATGGTGTCCATGTGTTCTTTGATATTAGTTTTCCTTCAATCCAATGCTCATTCCCAGCGCAAGAAAAAATACCATCTATATTATTGCATATTTCATCCCCTAATTGCCATCTTATTTGATTATATTTAGCACCTGAAACAACATAGCAATAATTATCATAGCAAAAATGTTTGAAAACTTCAGCAAATGATGGGTCAATTTTCGACCCACTATCAGTCAAAGTCCCATCCATATCAAAAATAAATCTTGGTATCATAATATATTTTTCTCTGGCCTTCCGTCATCCCACTGTATTCTGACTTGTGTATGTGGTTCAACATCAACGTCACAATATCTTTTGAAGCAAGTTAAATGCCAAACAGAAGCATCATCATCCCATACAATTTTATTACATCCATCCAATATGGATTTTGCTAAATTGTCTAAATCATAGGTTGGAGGAATTATGCTACCAGCCTGACAAGCTATTACTTTTGCTTTTGAATATGATTTGGGAATTTTAAAATGATGAGACATAATCACGCTTACCCTTTTGTCTGTTGGCCTTAATCTGGATTTTAGCATAGCCACCCATGCGGCTTGACCTACAGACTTTTCATAGTCTTTTGTCTTGGGGTCAGTATAAACATGACCTGACCTAGTAAATCTTGGTCTAGCCTTGCCTACTGGTGCGCCCATCACCTTGAATTCTACTGTTTGTAACATTTCCCTGCTCCTTTTTTTAACTTTTTTTTATTAATTGTAAATTAACTGTTTACATTTGTAATCATAAGCTTTACAGATTGTTTATCAAATGAGGGTTCACCTCGCAACCATAGGGAATATAAATTATGAAAATCACAGTAGAACATGCAAATCGTGACCGCCAAACAGGCAATGTTATTAATTTTACAGCAGTTGCTGAAGTGCAAATCCCAGTAGAAATATCTGCGTTTGGAACAACTGATGATTGTCTTGAGTATGCGTACCGCTGGACAAATAACATTGAGGGTTCTTGGTCTATCAAAAAAACTTCTTTCACTTTGAAAGATGGTAACTCAATTGCAAATGGTGATTATAATAATAAGGTAACTGTTTTGAAGCATAGAGAAGATGGTTTAGGTCAGCGATCTTCAATGATGGGAGATAGATTTATTGCTGATGGTGTATCTTATGATTGCTCACCATTTGGGTTTAAAAAGTCTGTATAATTCAACTGGGGCGCAAGCCCCACTAACTCGCGCTAGGAGGCGCATTGATATGAACGCAACTTGGGAAAAAGCTTATAATGAAGCAATTGATCTGGTTCATGAGTTTCCTGAAATGGAACTTACTTCAGCCCTGAAACAATTTGCCTCTAATCATGGCATTGAGGAAGGTGATGATCTCGCCAAATTCGTGAAATGGGGCTGGAATAAAATGTTACAAATGTATGCTGACTTTGAGCGTAAATAAATTAAACGGGGCATTTGCCCCACAACTCTAGCGCTAGGAGGCGCATTCGAATGAAACTGTATACTAATGGAATGGGAAGCTGGGTAGGCACACAAGCAGAAGCTAAAAAAGCTTTTGGCGTTACTACCTCAACTGAAGTACCAACTGATAAGGCGGCTTTGTTGGATTTCCTAAATGAAAAGAAAGTTGGTGGTGCAACTTCTACTACCGATAAGCTCAATGAGCATATACGTGCGGCTGTAACATCGCCTGACACGTCCACAGAATACCCCAGAAAGCCGTTTAGCGCGGCTGATGCACCAGTAGGCGATTTGAACTCTAGGGTGTACCCACACGGCAAACCTCATCAATTCACGACTATTCGGGAATGTGCTGAGAATGCCAGCCTAACAGATTTGCATCATGCTATTCATATTTACTTGGAACGCATGGATGAGCTTATTCAGGCTGACAAATCATGAGCGCTTACGAGTGCAATGAATGCAAAGATACGGGTGTGGTTTCGTACCCGTATCAGCATTGCCACATGGCCGATGAAGTCACAATGCATGAAAAGTGCCGATGCAATACAAACCCACCTGATAAAGAGTTTTGGAAAGCTCAAGGTGTTTGTGACAATCTATCAATTGATGGAACGCCACAGCAATTTCATGATTATGTAAATACCCTACATCCTAAAGTAAAAAAATCAATGCTAAGTATGTATAGCATTAAGTTGTAAACAATTAGTTGACAGTGCTGTATTTTGCTGTATGATCTACATTATCAAATGAAAAAGGATTATTAAAATGACATACTACCCAGAAAACGATTATGGAAACAAATGGGATAACCCAAGATATGTAGCGGCTGTTGAAGCCAGAATTAAAGCTAATGCTATTATAGGTCGCTCTAAAAAGTTTTTTTCTAATGATGAGCGTGCGCAAGAAATAACAGAATTTCTAGCTGGTGCAAAATATGATAAACCAGATAGCTTTCTTGGCAAAATGGAAACAGCTTTAAATGATTATGGTTCTTTAACTGAGAAACAGCGTGATGCAGTTGTGAAAATAATTGATAAAAGGGCGGCTCAACTTGCTGAACGCAAAGCGGCTGATGCTAATTGTGTTCATGTGGGTGTTGTTGGTGAGCGTCAATCTTTTGACCTGACAGTACAGCACGTTGTTGAATTTGATGGGTTTTACGGCACAACATATGTCAATATCTGCCGTGATGAGAATAATAATATTGTTATCTACAAAGGCACAAACTGCTGGGGTAGCAAGGGTACTTTGATCAACTGCATGGCAAAGATCAAAGAACATGGCGAGCGCGATGGTATTAAGCAAACCACAATACAGCGCCCAACTAAAGTATCTGTATTAAATGATGATAGATACGAACCACTGAATGTTTAATCAAACGGGGCGAAAGCCCCATCAATCAAATGAAAGGTTATAAAATGCAATTTGAAACAGAAAATGAATTCATAAACTTCTTAGATGGTGCAAAGCACAATATGAGAAAAGATGATTTGGCCACTAGGTTCTTGTACCACTACAGAACAGAACCTGAAGTCTATCAGATGTTTGAGCAGTTCACTCTACAGTTAATATCTAAGAGGCCAGAGCGCGGTTCACATTGGATGATAGGCAATAGAATGCGCTGGGAAAGTACAATCAATTCATCAACAGAACGCTACAAGATAACCAATGATTTTCTTGGCCTTTATGCGCGATTGTTTATGTCACGCCATCCCCAGCACAATGAATATTTCCAAGTAAAAGAAATGAAAAGGATTATTGGATTATGATACAAAGTAAATGGAAAAAATTGCTCTACATGCAAAAGGCTGAACGTATTGGCCTTATAATGGAACAAATTGTTCAGGGATATACTATGGCTGAAGCGGCTAGAGTATTGGGTATGCATCGTCAGCAATTGTATCACTTCTGCAAAGAAAATGATTTAAAATTTATTAAGCCAGTAAAAGAGGCAACAAAGTGAAAGAGTTGCCTTTGGAATTAAAGGATATTCACAAAAACTTAGTGGATACCTTGAATGAAAAATACACTCAATGGACAAATAAAGACAGTCCGTTGAGTGCAAAAAAACAATACTTTGAAGCGAAAGAACAGCTTATAAAGTGGAAAGAAATACAAAAAGGGAAGGGATATAGAATATGAGCATTTCATTAAGTAATGTGGAAATTAGTCTTGATAGCTTTAAGAAGGCGCATGGAAGAAAGCCAACTGAAGCTGAAACCGCCGCGCTTATGCGCTTAAAGGCCAAGCAAGAAAAAAGGTATGGTGGTGAAGATACACATTCTAAGTTTGATAGAGGGCGTATTTCACAACAAAAAGCAATTGCGGCCAGCAAAAGAAAACAAAAAGAGTTAGATTATATTGTTGTTAATAAACAAACCATCACCATAAACAGGCTATTGGTTATGAACTTAAACAACATTCAAATTGCATATGCCCTTCACTTATCACTTCCAACAGTAGAAAGAGTTGTTGATAAGTATGATTTACCTAGAGATAAATTAATATTAAAATAAGAAAAAATCGTGTGGGGCGCGATGAATTTAAATGTAGCGCATTTGGTAACACATCTATCTAAGTTCTTTTGCCCGAATTAGATTTACGCCCCACCGAAACTAAATATCTGCATAATGTTCTGGACGCAAGCCCGCCATTGCTGTCAACCTATTTAATTCATTTTTTCCTTTATTAGTTAATATTGGCTCTGATTTTTCCTGAATTAAAAAATCGTTATCATATAAATCTTGCATTATGTGTTCATATGGCGTTCTTCCGCATACAAAAGCGATTAAACCGCCCAATCGAGTTATTTGTCCTTGTGATAATTTTCCACGATGGGCGATTTTAGTCTGCATTTTTATTTTAGCCATTCATAAATTTTATAAGTTTCTTCTGTCCTATGCTCCAATCCAGTATAACCGCCGTTAATTCTGCGTGTTAATCTTTTGACAGCATCTTCATTTACGCCGTCATCACAGATAGTCCAAAGTTTATTTTTTTGGAAAAACCAAATTGCAGTATCAAAAGCATAGTCCTCTTCCATCAAAGACATATCAGTCATAACTTCTGGCAAACCCATATCACTAGCAAAAGATTTATAATTTGACTTACCAGTAATTTGTAAAAATCCGCGACCGATGTAGTCTGCGCCTTCATTATCACCATTGCCCATGCGATTGCTATAAACCTTATTAGCCAACGCTTTAGCTTGGTATTCATATGGCTTTGCACTTTCTTCTGTAGGGAAACGACTAGGCCATACTTTCATCATAGCAGATACAGAGTATGATAAATTTTCTTTGTTATACCTAAAAGTGCCGCTTTCGTGAACAACCTGACCAAGCAAATGCGCTCCGCGTTCTGGGGTAAGCTGAAAATGCTTAACTATTGATCTAGCTGTATTAGGACCAAATCCACCATCAGGCGTACACCCACATCTTTCTTGTAATTTTTTTAATGCCTCATAAGCCATTTTATTACTCCTTTACTTCTCAATTTTTTTGAGCTTTTCGACTGATCTTAAACCGCCTAAACCTAACATGCCCATCATTACAGTTAAAAGTGAACCCATATCAAAGCTTGGCAATTCTGGCATATCAACACCAGCCGCCGTAACTCCAAAAACTATTAATGGCTGTAGTACAAAATGATAAGCAAACGCAAATCCACAAACCCAGCCAATAAATGGTCGCCAGCCACCCTTGAATAAAGACCCAGACGCGGCCTCTGCCTTATTTATCTCAAGTTGCCCCATTAAAGCCTGTTGAGCATGATTGTCAGACATTGTAGCGATCTCATGGGCTAACTGTGCCTTTTGATCTTTATCCTCAATAACTTTATCTAATAAACCAGTTACTGGCCCAATTAAATTACCTACTAAATTCATCATTAGAACTTGCCTTTCCTTTTGTGTATGCCTCTTTGCCATAGAACGCGGCGACGATAGCGGCTACTGATACAAAATAAACACCAGCGATTGATGCTAGTGACTTCATGGCCTCGTCAAGACCAGCTAAATTGCAAATCATAATTGCAAATGGGTAAAGCAACATTCCAAACAAAGCGAACCAAGCCATCTTGCGCTGGGCATCCCTTTGTGCATCGTCATCTTGCAATTTCAATCGACGATCTTCAAATGCAAGTTTGTCCCATTCAGCTTGGTCAATTGTGCCATTACCATCTACATCAGCTTTTTCAAATTCAGTCATTATTTTACTCCTAATTTGCTAGGGGATTATCTAAAGCCCTTTGCACTAACTTCTCTAGCCGAGCCTCTAACTCTGCCATATCGCCTTTTTGTGTACTTCTTAGCTGTTCTCTTTGTGTTTCAAAG
>Ga0181390_1000283_pt1 | contig 22487 bp, 58 predicted proteins | sample 13SPOviralmetaG_FD_130085 | JGI IMG/M metagenome (GOLD analysis project Ga0181390, IMG submission 130085) | Marine viral communities from the oligotrophic San Pedro Time Series (SPOT) site, San Pedro Channel, CA, USA - 13 SPOT_SRF_2010-07-21 | ecosystem: Environmental > Aquatic > Marine > Strait...
AACCAAAATATCCTGTTTATGTAATATCAAAGGGTAGATTTAAAGGAAACTTAACTGCAAAATTTTTAATAGAAGATAAAGTTGATTTTCATTTAGTGGTAGAACCACAAGAAGCAGAAGAATATAAATCAAGATATGGTGAGCATAGAGTTTTAGTTTTACCATTTTCCAATTTAGGTAAAGGTTCTATTCCAGCTAGGAATTGGGTTTGGGAGCACTCAATAAAAGTTGGTGCAGAACGACATTGGATTTTAGATGATAATATAAAAATGATTAGAAGATTGCATCATCAAAAAAGAATAAGATGTAATGCAAATAATGCTTTAAGAGCATCTGAGGATTTTACAGATCGTTATGAAAATATTGGAATAGCTGGATTAAATTACACTTTTTTTGCAGTAAATAAATTAAAGCCATTTGTTTTAAATGTTCATGTATATTCAACATTACTAATTAAAAATGATTTACCTTACAGATGGCGAGGTAAGTATAATGAAGATACAGATTTATGTTTACAAGTATTATCTGGTAAGTGGTGTACCATATTACTAAATGCTTTTTTAATTGATAAGGCGGCGACTATGACAGTCAAAGGTGGTAACTTTACAGAGTTATACAAGGGTGATGGTAGATTAGATATGGCTAACTCATTAAAAAGATTATGGCCAAAGGTTGTTGATGTTCATAGAAGATTTGGCAGACCACAGCACAAAATTAAAAAACAATGGGCATACTTTGATACACCATTAATTAAAAAAAAAAATATAGAAATATCTAATGAACCAAACAATTATGGTTTAAAATTAAAAGCAGTTGAAGAAGTTAAAAGTAAAGAATTACAAAAACTTGTTCAAAAATATAATTCCAATTAATTTCTTAAATGAAAAAAATAATTGTTGTAACTGGTGGTGCTGGTTTTATTGGGGTAAATTTAATAAAAAAACTATTAATAAAAACAACATTTAATATTGTTAGTATTGATAATTATTCTGCTGGAACCAAAAAAAATCATATAAAAAATAAAAGAATAAAATATATTAAAGCAGATACAAGAAATATAAAAAAAATACTTAATTACTGTAAAAAAGATATTCATTCTTTATTTCATTTTGGGGAGTTTTCAAGAATATATCAGAGTTTTTTAAAAACTAATGATTGTTTTAAATATAATACAATAGGATCATATGAAGTATTTGATTTTTGCTTAAATAACAAAATAAAATTAATCTATTCTGCAACATCTGCAAGTTTAGGTAATAATGGTCAAGATAAAAATTTATCTCCTTATTCATTTTCAAAGGCAAAGAATCTTGAATTTTTAGATAATTTAAAAAAATGGTTTAATTTTAAGTATGAAATAATTTATTTTTACAATGTATATGGTAATAATCAAATTGGTACAGGAAATATGGCTACTGTAATAGGAATATTTGAAAATCAATATAAAAACAAAAAACCATTAACAGTTGTAAAACCTGGAAATCAATCAAGAAGATTTACACACATTGATGACACGATTGATGCATGTTTTTATGCTTGGAAACAAAATAAATGTAGGCATTATGCTATATCAAATAAAAAAAGCTATACAATTTTAGAAGTTGCTAAAATGTTTTGCAGTAATGTAAAGCTATTACCAGCTAGAAAAGGTGAAAGAAACACTTCTGGTTTAGTTAAAAAAAACCTATCTAATACAATTTATAAAATATATGGAAAAATACAGTTAAAAAATTATATTAAAAATTTTATTAATCAGAAATAATCATATAATCACTATCCATTACATTAATCTTGTAATTTTTATTATCTTTGGTAAATTTTTCAAAATTATCTACTCTACCAACATGATAATATCCTAATTTAACTAATCTACCAATAACACTCTTAATATCTGTTTTATTATTTTCCTCATCTTCAAATCTTTTTTGATTTAACCAAGTCGCTACATGAGCCAAAAACTCTTTATCTTTAACAGTTGAGGTATACCTATTAAATTTTTGTGCAATGTCGCTAGGATCAAGGCTATGACAGTGTATGGCATATCTTTTGAGTGCTAAATGCTTTGAACCTTTTTTAATATCCAATAAACTCCAAAATACATTAAAATCTTTCTCTATTGTTTTATTAGGTATAGGTTTAGGTATAGGTATAGGGGTTATCGTTTTGTTATTAACGGAAGCATAACGAGTTTCCATGCCTTTTTTACCAGCATCAGATTTTTTCTTATATTTTGCTGTTAAATACTCATGTTCTTTAATTAATCTTTTATGTGTCCATAAAACATAATCTTTTTTTTCATTAACAGAATCCCAAATAAAAAATTCCGATAATATTTCATCAACCTTTTTTTTACAATCATCATCAATACATTGACAAATTCTATAAGCTGATTCAGTTTTAAAGGGTTTGGCATTTTTAGTCCAAGAAAAACATAATAATCTTATATATTTACCAACAGCATCATTAGTTAAATGAACTGTTTCAGCACTAAATGTATCTGTAAATAATTGTAATGCGTGAAATTTATTATTTTCTGTTGACATTATTTAACCCTCCCTCTTTTACCAAGATAAGTTTTAATATATTTCCAAGAGTTATCTTTTTTATCTTTTTCCAAGTCTTTTATTTCCTTATCTTTTTGTAATTTTTCAAGATGTTGAATATATTTATCTGGTACAGGATCATGACCATTTAATTTTGAATGACCTTTATGAATTAAAATCCAATATGATTTTTCACCTTGAGAAAGTAAATCCCAATCTTTTATATTATCCATGTTGCTCCTTTTTTAGTTATTTTTTAGTTATGCTTTATAGTGTTTTGTTAATATATCATCTAACTGTTTTTTTAAATCAATAAAATCGCCTCCTTTTAATATATAATGTGGTGTTTTTAATATATCACTTATAACTTTCCACAGTTTTTGACTTTTACTTAAAGTACCCTTGCTGGTTTTAAGTTCTATATAAACAAATTTACCATTTTTAAATTCAAGAATTAAATCAGGACAACCAGATTTCATACCCATACTAGCCAATAGCATCTTATATTTAAATGATCTAATACCTTGATTTGGTATATGAAAATATCTTAACTTTGATAATTTTTTTTGTTTTAAATAATTAATTAATTTAATTTGTATTTGATACTCTTTCATTTTCAACATCTGTTGGAGTTTTTGTAATACAATATATATTCTTTACATCATCAGGTTTAAATGTATAAAATTTAATTCTTTTATTTTCATAAGACCAAAATTTAATTTTGTATTGTTTAAATCGATTTACTGTATCCTCAAAACTATAATAAATTCTGCGTGAGTCTTTACTTGTATAATATTTTTTTATTATGTGTGTTTGTTTAAATTTTAAATTTAGTTTTGGTTTAATTGGATCATATTTTCTTACCTTCCCCATATCTCTATAACAAGTTTTTTTAGTATCCAAATCAATTTTAAATGTTGTAATACCATCTTTATTATTTATTGGTTGATATTTTTTTATTAGTTTGGTTTCCCATTTTTCTCCTAATTCTTCATTTGTTTTAATAACTCTTATTAAGTTATAATCAAAACCATGTGCTGTTATTCTTGCCTCATAATTAATACTTTTACCTATATAAACGATTTCATCATAATTAATTAAAAAATATACATAACAAACATTATTTCTTTTTAAAAAGTTTTTTGCTATTTTATATTTATCGTTTTTATATTTAAGATTATCAAAAAATAATTTTAGTTTTAATTTTACCTCTCTAGTTTTACTTTTTTCTATTTTTTGTTTTAAAATTTCCCTATCTCTTACTTCTTCCCATCTTCTTAAATCATCTATACCTACAGCTTGATCTAACTTTCGTTGAATATATTTATTAATTGGTTTATTCATTTCTTAAAAATTTAATTGTTTTTTTTAATAATTTTATATAATTAGGATTGGTTGCATATCTTGTTAATGTTTCTACTAAAACTAGAACATCTAAATCATCATTTTTTAGCATTTGAAACCTTAACTCTCTAAATTCTTCAAAAGCTGTTCCTGTATTTAAAACAATTATATAATCCTTGACAGATTCGCATTTATTTTGATATATTTTGGCACCAAATTTAGAGTTTTTATTGCCTTTAGGTTTTAAGTGTGGTTCATCTAAATTAAAAGTCATTACTCCAAATAAATTGTTACCCTCTTTAGCAAATCTGCTAGTACCATAAGCACTTTCTATTACAGCTTGTGCTACAATTATTTCACGTGGAACATTCTGCCAAATAGTTGTATTCCTTTCTTGCCAATCAATACACTCATTAAGTGATTCAATAAATTCTTCTGAATTATTATAAACAAAGTCAGGTTTTCTTGCTTCTATTTTATTAATCATATCTTTTTCTACTGATGTTTGAATTGTGACTAAAATAAGAATAATTAGCCATAATTTATATTTCGAAAAACTTTCTAAATTTATCATTTTTAAAATGTTCATAAACTCTCACTCTTATTTTTTTATCAGGCGATTCAAGTGCAAAAGCCATAGCCCTTGCGATTGGGTTTATAGCATATAAAATCCAAAACATCTTTTCATTTTTTGTATGTTGTTCTCTGTGGTGTTCAAGACACAGTGGTGTTGTAAATATATCACAGGGTTTCATTCCTATTCCTGCTCCAGAAAATCTTATATGTGCGGCTTGTACATCTTCTCTCCTGCATATTAAACAAGGTTGTGAAGCAATAAACATTAAATGCTTTCTACTTCGTAGTGGGTTTATGTTCTGATACATCTATGTCAAATTCCTTTAATAAACTTTCTGATCTTAACTTATATATTGATTCTGGTTTTCCTCCATAATTTTTTTTATTTTTTTCTGTATCAATAATTACACCTTGTAATTTAAGTTCAGTAGTTCTAGGTCTGATTGTTAATAAATTAACATTTAAAATATCAGCTAATTCAGAACCAATCAATCCTTTAGGGTGTTTATATAACTCAATTAATATTTTTTTATGCAACCTGCTTAATCTTTTATCAGTATCATTTGCACTTGTTATTGAGTTTCTATGACCTCTATGCCCTGCTTTGTATGGATATTTATCTTTAAAACTAAATTCATTTTGCATTTATAACTCCTTTTAACCAATGTGGTGTTTCTGAATAATTATATTTAGCAAAATACATTTTTTCACCAATATAATAGTTTTTATAACTCTGAACATAATCATCTAATTTATATTCGTCTGGCATACATAATGGTGGAGTTGTAAATTCTCCAGTCATATTGTGCCATTTTTTATATTTACCATTTAAAAGTAAATTTATTCGTGATGATTTGTGCCATTTATTGTATCTATAATTATATTCGTCTAATAAATGATTAAATAATTTCATGGTAAAAAAATAATTACCCAAAGTATTACCTACCCATTTTGTCATTGGGTGGTGTGGATATGCAGGTTTGTATAAATCATCTTTTAAACCATAATGTCTTTGGTAGGCAGTACATAACATTTGACCTGTTTCCAAAATCATTTTAACTACATGCTTATCACAATGATACCTTGCACATAATAAAGGGTCTTTATCTAAATGAAATATGTTCATGAATAATCCTCTAAAATTAGTTCGTCAAACTTCATAAGTTTATTATAACATTTCTTATGTAATGAAATAGGTATTATGCCTAATTTACCATCAAAGCGACTTTCCTTTTTAATACTTTCCTCAGCTTTAAAAGATTTTAAACATATTGAACAATTTTTTAGTTTTATTTTTATCATTAGTTTACCACCTTTGCTCTTTGAATAATTGTTATTTTTTGTTTATTATATTCTTCAACATCTTTTTTAATAAACTGTAAGTCCATATAACTACCTAAATCCCATGCTTTAGATTTTAAAGCACCATTTCTAAAATAATCATATTCTTTAAAACCATAAAGGGTATTATTAGCTTTAAAAATATTTAGATAAACAATAGGCTCAATTTGATCTCTATCCATTTCGCTTATTTGATGTCTTGATATATATTTAACTTTTTCAATTATTGACTTTGACATATTTCCTCCCCATTGTATTCACTTGTATAACTGCCACCTGAATAAAATTGTGTATTAAAATTAAAATACCAATCATCATTTTTTATTTCATTTATAGCAAAATAATTACAAAGTTTGTTATTATCTTTTGCCCATTTTAAAACCTCATCTTTAGTTTTAAAATCTAGATTAAGATAATTTTCAGATATAATAGAAGTTTGTATTGGTTTTAAATACTGTATTTTTTTATCTTCTATTTCATTTTTGAATTTATCGTCATTTAATAAATCAGATAAAGTTTTGCTGTATGGTAAGTTATTTAAATCATAATTAAATAATTCAGTTCTATTTAAACTATAACCCATTATAGCCCATTTTTTTTTATTTAAGTTTGACATTATTTTACCTCCTTATGAACATATAAATAATCTTTCCAATTTAATCCTGAATCTTTAAGTTCTTTTTTTATTCTTCTGCCACATTCTGGACCAATTTCAAATGATTCCATAAACCCACCATGATCTCTAGCAATTTCTTCTTGGTTAAGATCAACTATTATTTGAGGACTTAAAATACAAACAACACTAAAAGAAGTATTTTTATTTTTTATACCTTTAGCACATTGAACACATTGACCATAAAATTTATTCATTGAATAATGATTATCATTCATTTCATACATTTTAGAACCTACGTTTGTTAATTCTCCTATATCAAGAGTATTAAATTCAAGTCCTTTATTGTTTTTTACTTTTTCTATTTTTAACATTTTGTATCTCCTTATTTAGTTATAAGTTTAATCTATAATATTCTTTATATAATGTAAATAATAAAAATAATTATTTTATAATATTTGTTAATAACGAGGAAAACGAGGAAAAACGAACAAAACAAGGAAAACGAGGAAAACAACGATTTTCCGTGTTCTTTATATATATAATAAAAATTAATATTTTTTAATATTAGTTGTTTACAATTATTATTATTTGTAATAGATTCTTCTTATAACTAAAAACAAAGGAGATAACAAAATGACTAAAAACTTATACCAAACAACTTATGAAGATGGGGAAATAGAATATGCTGAAATGACTTCATCAGAAAAAGAATCAGAACAAAAAAGATTAAAAAATCTTGGAGTTAAATTTACTGTTAAAATAGTAAATCATTTAAAAAAAAATATTAACTAAAAAAAGGAGATAAAAAAATGATAAAAATAAATATAAAAAAAGATGGTAAAATAACTACCAAATCTTTTGTTAAAAAAATTGATTTAACAAGTTATGTTTTGGATAAAATTGGTACCGATCATAATATTGGAAACTTTACTGATTGTTCTAATAAAATATGGAACTTAAATGTAGGTCAATCAATTAATGTAAGAGATATAATAATATCAATTTCTGGTAAAAGTTCAGATCACAACTCAATGTTAGGAGCAAAATAATGGCTAAAGCTAAAGATATAAATATCTATAAAATATTTTCTAAAACTTATAACGATAGACCTATGTTTGGATTTATGGGTTATGGAGAATTAAAACTTATGAAAAAAGTTGATAAACCTATTAGACAAACTGATATTAAAGTTCCAATGGGTAATCATGTTGATAAGTTTATTAAAGAAAAAAAACTAACATTGGTGGTAAATAATGGCTAAAAAGAAAAAAGTAATAACAATAGAACCTAAAATAGATACTGACACTTTACAAACTGGAAATACTTATATGTTTCATAATACAAAAGTTAATGTAAATTTATTTGTTACTGCAAATGGCTTTGATGATGCTATGAATAAATTTGATTTATGTATGTTTGGTTATAGAGGCGATTGGAAAATATTTATGGAATGTGGACAACAACCGATAGGAGAACCTAATGAGCAGTAATATTTTTACAGATTATAGTAAAATACAAAAAAAAGAGTTTTCAATGCGTAAAAATAAAAAAATAAAAGTTGGAGATAGAGTTGAAGTACATCATACTGGTAGTTTCGGTAATAGATTTGGTATTATTACTGACATAACTATTGCTCTTGATAAAAATGATATAGCAGGAGAACAAGGTATTAGAGTTAATGATCTTGATCTTGAACTTAATTATGTTGGTACAATAGGTTTTCAAAATGATGATAGCTTTGGAGAAACAGATAATAAGTTTTGGGCATATTTTTTTCAAGTAGTTGATGTTTATGGTCATGAAAAAGATCAGTATGATATACATAAATTAGAAATAACTAATGTACCTATTGAAAATAATTAAAATAAAAATGGAAAGGATATTAAATAAATGATTACATTTTACCAATTATCTATTTATGATTCAGATGATCGTACTGAAAAAATTGAGTACAGTTCAGATAAAAATAAATTAGATGACAGAGCAAAAGATATGGAAAGGTATTATGATTGTCAAGTTTCAACTATTACATTTGATGAAACTAATAACGAAGCTAATAAAAATACTAGAGATTTAGTGAATGTACTTAATAATGTAGGCATACCAGAAGATCAAAAAAAATATGAATAAAACAAAATTAAATAAATTCTATGTAAGTAGAATAGTGGGGGAGGTCTTTAGCTCCTTAAACCTTGAGATTACTTCCTCACTAAAAGATTTACTTGAAAGTAAAAACAATATAGTGTATAAAAAATTTTCAGGAGTGATCAATCCTCCTATTCTTGATAGGTGGAATTGGTTAGTAGTAATACCCCAGCAGTTCAACAGATACGCATATCCTTGCAATCTCCTGACTGTGTTAGTTCCACCTATCTCTATTATTAAAAATTATTTACTTTTAATTAAAAATAATATAAATAAATCACAAATAATAAAAAAGGAGAAATATGAACACCAAGATAGTTAAAGAAAAAATGAAAATGTTGCAGATTCCTGTAACAGAAAAACAATTTGATACACTTAAAGATAAAGCAGATAAGGAAAAAAGAAGTTTGCCTAATCAGATTAAAATAATACTAGAACCTTTTATGAAAGCTAGATAATGGAATACTTGGTAGTAACATTAATCATACTATTAATTATTAATCTTTTTAATAAACAAAAAAGAAATAGAGATATTGATGAAAGGTTATTAAGAGTTCGTGCAGATATGGAAACTTGGTTTGCTTCTATGACTGCTTATATGAAAGATATAGAAAACCATCAAAAGTTAATACTACAAGTTAAAGAATCAATAAATATGCTTAATGCACATTTTATTATGACAAATTCAGAGTTAGATAAACACTTCCCTGATCTTGATAAACAACCAATTAAAAAACCAAAATTTACTTTGGTACAATTAAAAAAGAAAGTTGATAAACTAACAAAAAAAGGAAAGGATAAAGATGAGAAACCTAAATAATAAAATTGAAAGAACAGAAGAACAAGTTCTTTTTGAAAAAGAAGTAGGTAAGTGGTTAAGGAAAACTAGATTATCAAAAATTAAAATTAATCCATTGACTAAAAAATCAATGCCAGTAGTAACACAAACTAAATTAGCAAGGCATCTAGGCGTAACATTCCAGCAAGTGCAAAAATATGAGAGTGGTTCTAATGCTTTGGGCTTATTTAAGTTTAGACAATGTTGCGTATTTTTTAATACTGATCCTAGAGATGTACTAGAAACTATTGATGTTGAAATGTGGAATCAAAAACAACACCCAATTATAGAAATTAACAAGGAGCAAAATGTTAAAAAAGATTAATGTCTTTAATTTAATTAAATTGGCTAAAAATAACAAGCCGATTAAATCAAAGATTGTTAATGTGTGGCGACCAAAAATAACAAAAAAAGGAGAAAATAATGGTTCAACTAGAAGTAACACTAACTGGTAGAAGTAAATCTTTTACTGGAGAAACATTACAAGATTGTGCTAAACAATTTTTTGATGAATATGGAGAAGCAATTAAAGAGGTGGTTAAATGCCATACTTTTGAAACCACTGATCCTGCACAGTTCATGTCAATAGGTGGCAACGAATCTTGTGTTGGTTGGTTAAAACAAATGCAACAAGGAGTAATAGATGATAAGTAGATTAATATTAATAATATGTTTTGGATTTTTATTATCTAATTGTACTAAATCTAATTATAAACCTATAATCAATTTTGAAACTTCTGATAATGCAGAAATTAATGCAAAATATTGGAAAAATTTACAGGCTTGTAATTTTATATCTGAAGTAAATACTGGTATAGTTCCAAAAACACTAGGTTTATCTGATAGAAAAATGGTAGTTAAAAAATGTATGGCAGAATATGGCTATTCTGTTTTAAGATAAAATGTGTTATAATATTTTATGCAAGACGAGGATAAAACTTATGAAAATGAAGTTAGACCTTTATTGAATGATGATAGAGGTTCTTTAGACTTAACTAAACAAATAGATGAACTTAATAAAAAAGTTAAAAATCTACATGGTTTAGAAAAAATACATAAGGAAACAAATGGTGATTTAAGAATACATATTTTAAAATTAGATAAAGAAATATATCAATTAAAAAAAGATATGGCTATTGAAAAAGAAAATCATCAAGTTAATATTGTGGAAAAGGATAATGAAATAGGAAGATTAATAAAAAAAATAACAGAAAAATAAAGGAGCAATATGAATGACAAGGAAAATGAAAGTTTGTTATCAATACAGTTAAGTGGATTACAAAGTCATCTGAATAAATTTATAAATAGAATAGAGGGAGATGAGTACACAGTAGGCTTAATTGATGAAATTAAAAATAATTTAAAAGCTATTGATACTAATTCAGAGAGTGCTAACTTAAATCCAGAACATTTTGATAAACTTATAAGATTCTCTATGGAAGTTTGTAAGAAAATGCAAAAATATAGTGAATATATCAGTAATGTTAATATTAGATACACAAGTCTTAATTCTAATAAAAAATTATTAGATAGAGTATTAGATGAGTTTAAACTAGAAGAAATAAATCTAACAGTACAATTACCAGAGGGTTCTAAAGTTAAAGAAAAGGAGAAAAATGAATAAATAATTTTACTTTAAGCTAAAAAAATATATAATTAAACACATAACAAAAAAGGAGAAATATGGCTTTACAACTTACTAACGAAGAACAAGAACTCTTAAAAAAAGAAAATGAATTATTAAGAGAAGATGTCAATGAATTAAAATCTTTATCTAAAATTACTAATAAAGTTCAAGCAGTTATGCTTGATGAAATGGAAGATTTAAAAAAACATACAGGATTCTTTAATGCCATTGAAAAAAAAGAAGATTAAAGTAGCTTTTAAACCTATGAAAGTTGGGGAAGTAAGATCAAGTATAACTCATGATGAAAGTGGAGAATTAAAAGTTAAAAAACATAAATCATGGAAAGAACATAATGCGTGGCTTGATACATTTAGAGGAAAAACAATAACAGGAAAAGGAGATAAGTAATGACATTAGATCAAATATTAAAGTTGCAAAGTATAATTGATAAAAGATCAATTCGTTCTGATACTTTAGAATTTTTAAATCAAACAAGATATTCTCATTCTAAACAAACTAATATTAGATTTGGAGATATGCACATAGATCATTTTTTGAAAGTTTGTGCAAATATAATGCCTGATAATAATGAAGATAAAGAAAAATTTAATGAGATGCTTGAAAAAGTTAAGAAAAAAATATTACAGGAGTTTTCTCATGGAAATCATTAAAGAAGATTTTAAACATAGTTTTAGTTCTGCTACAAAGTTTTCTAAAAGTCCTTGTGAATGGTTATGTAGTTATGGATTAAAATTAAAAAGTCCTAGTAGCCCAGCTATGACAAGAGGTCTTTTATCAGAGTTTGGAACATATTATAAAATTAAAAGAGGTATGCAACAAAGAGATGATAAAGGATTTGCTAAATTAATTAAACATAGATTTAAAAAGTTTAAATATCTTGATGCAGAAAAAGAAATAGATAATGCTATTGAGATTGCTAAACAATTTGAAAAAGTATTATATGAAAGGCAATTAAGAGATATAGTAGGGTATCAAGCAGAAATGGTAAAAAATTTAGAGGGATTAAAATATCCAATTAGAGCATTTACTGATTTTGAATTTTTAAATATTATTGTTGATGCTAAATCTACAATGAGAATGCCTAGTTATCCGAAACCAGATCATTTAAGACAACAGGCTTTATATTCAAAGCTATATGATAAACCTACTGCATTGTTATACGCAACACCAAAGAAAACAATGTTTTATGAATTAAATGAAAGCGATATAGAAAATGGCTATAAAGAAATATTTAATCACTTTAAATCTTTAGAAAATTATATTATAAAGTGTAATAACAATTTAGAGGAAGCAATTAAAATTACTCCTCTTAATACCGATCCTAACCCTTATGCGTGGGATCTTAACATAAAACAGGAGGCAGAAAAAGTATGGGAAAAATATCAATAAAAAATAATACAGATGAGATAATGTTTAAATTATCTGAAAAATTTCCAGAGAAAGATATTCAATGGAGAGTTCAAAGACTAACTAGAGATGGAACTGCAGGAATGGCACTTGCTTATGTAAATGTTCGTCAAGTTCAAGATAGATTAAATCTTGTTATGGGTTCTAATTGGCAGTGCAAACATGAAGTGTTCGGTGCTAAAACTATTTGCCATTTAGGTTTATTCCTAGATGATAAATGGGTATGGCGATCTGATGGTGCAGGAGATACACAATTTGAAGCTGATAAAGGTGCTATTTCAGATTCTTTAAAAAGAGCCGCAGTATCATTTGGTATAGGTAGGCATTTATATGATTTACCTAGTATATGGGTAAAATGTCAATCAAAAGAAAGTGGTGGTAAGTTTTATTTTCAAAAATTTACTGAAAATCCTTGGGATAAGGTAAGACAACAAATGAGTGATTTTAGCTAATGACAGATAAACCTAAAATAGTAGTTAATAATACTGCTAATAATAAAAAACTTGAAATTTTTAAACTTAAATGTGGGCTTTATGGAGAAAGAGATGCGTTAGTCAATCTTCAAACTGACATCTGGGAAAAAATTGAATTAGTTAATAAAAAAATACTTCTTTTAGAGCCTAAAAAGAAAAAAAGGTACACAGGTTCTAATGTATATTAAATGCCTATTAGCTATCTTGAATTTAAACTTAATAAGGAAATAGCTTATGAAGATACTTTTGAGAAAGATAAAGAAATTCGTAAAGAATATGACGAATATGTTAAACAAATAAAAAGAGAGGAGGAAAAAATGCTAGACAAACCAATATACTTTAATGTTTATAAAGTTGAGAGTGATAATCCTAAAGCACCAACATTTAGTTGGAATGGATTTACTGTCAAAGAAGATATAGTCATTAAAGCAGGAACTAAAATTGATATGACATTTTGGGGTAATTCCACAAATCAAAAAGATGGAAAGCCAAATCCACATTTGAAAATATCTAATCATGTTCCTAGAGAAAATAAAGGTGGTGTTTCAGATAGAGATATTAATTATCCAACTAAAGAACAAGTTGCACAACAAGATAATAATTACCTTGATGATGACATTAACTTTTAGTATAGTTTTGCTTGGGAAACCTTTTATTAAATTAGAAAACAAATATATGTTGTATGCGAACAATTTGTTGGTTTCCCTACAAACTAAACTTGTGGTTGTGATTAAATACTTGATAAAACTGTGGAAATATGATAATAACGAGTTTATCAATTCTCTTGAATGGGAGAGTGATAAAAAAGTTGAACTCTTTATATCAGAGGTTTCAAAAAGTTTGCCAAGTGGTATAAGGGCAACCATAGAGGAAAAAGATGTTAAACGAGAAAATGAGAAATCTTGTTGATGCTTTGGACAGAACTCATCAAAGTTATGTTACAAAGTTAGTTTCAAATGGCGGAGTAAGTCTTGAAGCTAGTAAGTTGGGTAGAGAGTACAAAGATATTCAACGAGAAATAATTGTAGTAGATATAGTAGAAAAAAAACAACTGTATTAACTATAATTAAAAAAAAATAGTAAGTATTAGAAACTAATAATAGTTGATTAAGAAAGCTGTACTCTAAATTTAAGTAATAACAAAAAAAAGGAGATAAGATGGACAATCATAACACTTTTGTATTAAACACAGAAGATACATTTAATAAACTACAAGAAGCATCAGAGAAAAAAGCAGAAACACTTTTTAGATATAGAAAATTAGAAAAGTCTGAAAAGATTATATTGGCTAAACTTAAAAACGAATTAAGATTAAACCATGATAAAATTAGTCAAGTTGAATTAACTGATGAAGCATATAGACAAACAAAGTATAAAGAATGGTTAATAGCTTTTACCCAAGCTGAAAAGGATTTTAACCTTTCTAAAGATTATTATAATAATTTGATTGCTTTAAAAGATATGCGAATAACAGAGGAAAGTTCGGCTAGATACCTAATTAATAAAAAATAGGTTAAATAAGCCCTCATTTTATTAACTTATTTAGTGTATTTACTTTTATTATTTTTTAATATAAAATAATATTTATAAATAACTAAATAGGAGAATAAACATGACTACAAAAACAATAACGATAACTCTTAACAAAGAGCAAGAAGAATTGTTACTTAAAAAATTAAGTAAAGGAACATTTAGATTATCAGAAAAAGAAATTACTCTTTTAAGTAGGGATTTTAAAAATCCTAATAAGAGAACATTAGAATTACTTGCTGATGCAAAAAAATATGAAAAAGCATTAGAAGATGAATGGAAATTATCTAATTCTATAACTGATCAAATTGAAAAACAATTACAGGAGGCATAATATGAAACTAGAAGCAAATAAAACAATAGAAGAAGTTACAGAAAACTTTAATAATGTGTTTATTGAAAACAATTTAGTTCGTTGGAATGTAGCAAAAGAAGATGGACTAACACATTATCCTTTTGAAGATATGCTAAATGATTTTTTTAATTGTGGTTTTATTTCAAAAGAAGTTAGAGATCATACTGTAAAAACTAGAGAAGAAGATGATGATAAATTTTGGGATAGTTATTTTAATGAAAGAAAGGAGGCATAACATGGATAAATTTGAAAAAACTGAACACCCAATCTTTAATCTATCTATGGAAGATAGAATTAAATTTTGTCAAAAAATGGTTTTTGATATGGTAGGAAAAAAACTATCTTGGAAAGAGGGAAAGGAATATTATCATCAAATGTTTGATTGTGATACTTATGAAAATGATATTTATATTGTTATGGTTTTCAGAGGAAAACAAGCTGATTGGCAAGTTCATGATAAAGAATTAAAAGGTCAGATAACTTACTTATCAATTAAGAATCGTGATAAAACTGCTATACATGATTGGAGGCATTTTCAACAAATTAAGAATGAATTAGTTGGAGAAGATCGTGAAGCAATAGAAATATATCCTAATGAAGATAGATTAGTAGATACTGCAAATCAATATCATTTATTTGTATTTCCAAAAAATTATAATCTACCTTTTGGTTGGAATACTAGAAGTGTTTTAAAAGAAGAAGCAGTTGGTGGTTATAATAAAAGAGGTCAAAGAGCAATTAATGAATAATTAACCAAATAAACATTCTTGCAGAATATCCCACAAGTTGGGATTCTGCTTGAATATTCTAGTATAACCATCTCCTACTGCTTTTGCGATAGGTTCTTCGCCTCTTTGATTAACATCAATACCATCATTATAACAAATCACATGGAATAATTCGTGAATAATAGTATTAAATAATCTTTCGCCTTTTATATTTTGATCAAAGTATAATTTTTGTTTATTAGGATCATACAATCCATAACAATCATCTAAATTTTTATATACAATTTTAATCTTTCTTTTTCTATATTTAATAAAAGATAATGCAGGATTGATAAAACTCATTTAGCATATCGGTTAATAACAGCTACTGTTAAATCATTGATTAATTTTAATGCTTCTGGAAAACTTAAAGATTTTGTAACATCATAACCTAAATCATCTCCAACTTTTAATAGTATATTGCCACTCATTGATTTGCCTACCATGATATAAGGCTCTTGATCTTTTAATCTTATATCTTCTCTATCAAAACATTCTTCTTCTACTTCATTTTCTATATCTCTATAAATATCATTTAGACTTTTTTCCGCCATATTCTCTCTCCAAAGTTTCCATAGAAATATTATTTACTTCTTGTATATGATTATCCCAAATTTTTAATTCGCATACTTGATAAGTCCAACCAGTCAAACTGTGTTTAGCATAACTCTCAATATGATTATGTGGCATAGCACAACCAACATTTATAATTCTTGTAAAGTCATTTGGAATAGGGCTTATCTTTGCAACTCTATTATCTTGTGCTCTATGACTATGACCAAAAACAATATCTATTTTAGATTTATTAGCTACTTGTCTTTCACTAGCCTCGCCACCATATTCTTTACCCATAGGGTTTATGGGTGCATGAATAAAACCAACACCACCTAACATCAAATACTTTCCATAAGGTATAACTTGCCAATCATACTTCTTGCAGTTTCCAAAAAATTCTTTCTGACACATTCCATAAAAAGTTGGGTTACTATCTTCTTTACGAAACATTCTCTTTTCGTGATTACCTAATGTTAAATATTTTTTAATTTTAAAATCTTTTAAATGATAATTAAATTCTTCCATAGCAGAATCCATTGATTCCATATCTTTCATAAAAATAGGTTTTTCAATTTTAGCAGTATAACTATCATCACGAATATAATGAGTACAACTATCTAAAGTTACAAAATCTCCTATCTGAACTACTGCGTCTGGTTTTGTTTTTCTGATATGTTTTGCAAACCAACCAAACCTACTTTTGTCTGGAATATCTGGAGAGTCGTGTGTATCTCCTATTACTAAAACTTGTAGAATTTTTTTAGTCATACACAATATATGGTAGCATAATTAACCTATGGTTGCAAATTTTTATATAGTTTGAATAGGGTTACAAGAAAACTTAATATAAATATTATGTTTATTAATATCTGTTCTTCCAATTTTTTCTGTTTTTAAAAGTGATTGTTTATAACCAGCAACCATACAATCATACCCATCATCAAATTTTATAGGATATTCAATCGGTGGAACACAAGTATTTGATTCAAAAGAACATATAATTAAAACTAATGCCCATTTTGTCATTCCTATTTACCTTTAGGAGAGCCATTTCTGAATATTTGTGTACCCTTTATACCAAAAATACTCGCAACTACTGTAATCCATAAAGTTTGAAACCAGACTGGAAGATTGCCAAAGTGATGAAAAAATAATTCTATCTTTTGCATCATAGCTGGATCGTCACTGAAAACTGCCCATGCAAGTACAATTATTGGGGCAGAAAGTATCACAAGTACAAATTCATCTTTGTAATCTTTATCTCTGCTTTCTAAAAGTTTGCCTTGGTATTCTGTTTCTCCACGAGCCATCTTTTCTGCAGTATATAATGCGGCTTGTGACATAGCTTCTTTTTGCTTTTGTTTATTTGAATATACTTTTGCACCTGTGCTTAATGCCATTTTTGCTAAACTAAACCACATTATGAACCTACCACTTTGCCATCTTTCCATTCCATATCTGGTAATCCATTTTCATATTTATCACCATCAAATGTTAAGACCTGCTTTCTATTATTACCCTTTTCGTTATAGGATACATGAATCCACCCACCTGCTGGATCGTCTTTGTCGTAGTACTCGAGAATCAATTGATCAAAATCAACATTATTAGAAAGCCAATATGCGATCTTAATATTAGGCACGCCATTAATCTCAAAATCTACTGCCTGCCCTTTAGTGTGCTGACTGGTCTTTTTGCTACCGATAGCTTCGCAAAGTGCTTCTGAACGATAGCCACTAGAAATATATATTGGCTTGTCAAAGTGTGCTCTCACAGGCTCTAAAATTTCATAACATAAATCTCCTAGACTTTTAATTTCTCCAGCACCTGCTTTATTCTTTATTCCCTTACGACTTGCAGTCATACTCTTTTCAAATTCTTCTAATTTAAAATGCTTACTTAAATCCATAATTAAATCCTCCCAAATAATTCAATAATTATTGTACCCATACCTAATACAACCATACCGATCATACCAAGTACAACTTTTTCTAATCTACACATTTGAACTTTTAATTCTTTAATTTTTCTATTTGTTTCATTTTGCATAATTCTGCATAATTTTTCATGGTCGTCAATTCTTTGATGTGCTGTATTAACAGGTAATTTAGCTTTAGCCATTATTTACTACCACCTATGTAGCCACCAATAACTCCAATTAATCCTGTAACTGACATTTTCATTAATGTGATTACACTTTCATCAACAGGTCTATTTTCTGCTAGTGCTACCCAATAATCGCCTACAATAATAACACCAAGGAGTATCAAGACACCACTTGTTATTAATAGTACAACTATGTCTTTAAAATTTTTAATCATTATCTACCTTGACCTTTATATCTTGTTTGTTTTTTTTGTCTTTTTTCATTTTTATTTTGACTCTTTTTATGAATCCCTCTTTTTACTGGTTTATCTCTTTCTACGAAAGATTTGAATTTTTTAGCCATAATTTTGTTCCTATGTATATTTACCTATAAATTGATTTAATGTCGCTTAAAACGTCTGTATGATCGATTAAACAGGTATATTTTGATAGTTTTAGTCCTTATTTAATGTTTTTTCTAAATATAAGATAAAATCCATAGATTCCTCTTGTGCTTCTTTTACCCAATGTTGAAATGGTTTTGAATTATCTTTCATGGTCTTTCCAAAACTTAACATTCCCTCTTTGTGTCTATCTAAATGTTTTTTTATGATCCTATTAACTATCGGATCAATAGTAATATTTCCTTTTAATGATTCGTCTAATTTTGTTTTAATAAGTTTATTAAGATTATCTAATCTTTCTATTTCATAATCTTGTTTTAATAATTGTTCATTTTTTAAAGTAATTATCTTTATTAATTCTTCTCTTGTTTTTGTTTGATAAATTGGTTCTAAAGAAAAATCCATATTATAATTTTAACATAAGTTCTGTAAATTCTATTGCAACAACTAAAGCTAATTCTATTGCTAGAATAGTATGATAAATGTGCCAAACAACACTATTACCTTTTTTCTTTTTCATAAGACCTTTTTGCTATCGGTTTTCTTTCATAGGTTTTAATTCCTATGTGTTTTAATTCGCTAGTTATATCTGTCCATATTTCCCCACCACATTGTTGCCATAACGCACAGAAATAAAAATCTTCTGATAAATATCTTTTGGTATTATCTTTATCTTCTAAAATACCTTGACCTTGTATTCCACAATCAAAGAAAGCATATTCTTTAATGCTAGTTCCTTTTTCAACATTAACTTCTGTAAGGTATTCTATTTGAGGATATTTTTTTAAAATTGTTTTAAAAACATCTCTTTGAATACACATAAAACCAGTTCCTGCATAATCACAAACTTTATAACCATTATCATTATCTTTAAAATTATATTTACCTAAAGGAAAATTAACACACCAACCTAAACCAGCATCTCCATCTTCAATCTTTTTATCATTTTTAATTGGATAAGGTGCTGTAGATATTGGTTTGTTTAAATTTAAAACTCTTATAAAATCATCTGGAGTAAAACTTATATCGGCATCTATAAAAAATAAATGAGTATGGTCTGTATCTAAAAATTGTTTTACTAATTTATTTCTTGCTCTTGTTATCAAGCTATCTCTTAACCACATTATACTTATACCAATACCATTTTGTAATAGTAAATCTCTTATTGATATGATTGATGATATTGTTTCTAAATGTATTTTTTGGTCAAAACTAGGAATACAAATCAGTATAGATTTTTTAGGTTTAACCATACCTAATTATATATTAATTATATATAATATCAATCTTTAGGATTATCTGCTTTTACTTTAGCAATAGCATCTTCCCAAGTAGTAGTACCATTAACATTATCCCAGTATTGCATATCAAGTTGTTCTTGAATTGTAGGATAAGCAGTTGCTCTATCTCTTTGATATTGGTTAGCATCCCATTGTGATTGTAAATTTTCTAAACCAGTATTACATTCAATTTCTGAAGGTAAAGAATGAGGATTATCAATAATTGTTTTATTTATTGCATCCCATATTTTTTTACTTAATCTTAAATTTTCATAGGTTTTATTATTAATATCTGTAAAATAAAACCAACTTTCATTATGCAAAGTTATTAAATAATCTTCTAAAATGTTTGGTCTACCATTAATATCTGCCATTTTATGTATCTCCTAAATAAAAAAATTCTAACCAAAATTCAGATGATACACTGCCAGTTGCTTGCATTTCAGTTGCAATTTTAATTTTGCAATTTGCAACATCTGTAACATCAAACATAGCACTAAAATAAGGAACCATGTAATAATGACTAGCATCTTGTCCTGTATAACCACTTACTAATAAAGAACTATAACTACTATTGTTAGTTGTTGCTTTAACTATTGCACCTCTGTAAGTTGATGCATTACTATTTCCACCAACTAAATTTGCAATTATTTGCCATTGACCTGTGTAAGGAAAAGTCCAAATTCCTGATGAATAAGCCATAGCTGTACCTACTGCATATTGGGATGTAAAAGCACCAGTAATATCATTAACACCTGTTGATGCAGTGTATCCACTATTTAGTTTCCATCTATGAAAAGCAATTTTACTTTTTGAAATTGTGCCATCATTAATAGCAGAAGCAGAAGGTACTATTCCACTAATTCCATTTGCTCCATTTAATTTAATTATTGCCATCTATACTCCAATTAATGCTTGGATTTCGTCATCATCTAATCCCAAGTCTTTTAGTTTTTGTTTGCCAGATGTTTGTTTGTTTATTTTGTCTGTTTCTGCTTGTGCAGTTTCATTTTCAATAATTAACATTTTTGCTTCAATATCAGATTTAGAAATAGGAGTTGTGTCATCATCCCAAGTAATTTTATCTAAATCATTTTCTCTTATAATATAATGAGCATTAGGATTAATTGATTTAATTGCTTTTTCAATTTTTAAAAAAATTTCCATTAGTAATCTATCTCCCATACTTCTAAAGCAGAATAACCACTATATTGGTTATAATGTGCGCCAGAGTTTGTGTCTGTGTTTCTTACTTGTACTTTGTAAGTTCTTTCGCTTGTACTTCCTGCAGTTGTTTCATAAACATTAAAAGGCAACATCCCATTAAATAATGCTTCAGTTCCACCATAACCAGTGTAAACACTATATCCTTCCATTATAACACTACTACCATTTAAAACTCTATATTCCATATTACCATAATAGCTAGGTGCACCATCTACATAAACTTGAACCATTCCTTTTAAAACTATTCTATTACCTGATGCTGTTGGTGTAAATGCTATTGATAAATTTGTATCTGTCCAAGAGGTGTTACTTAATCCAATACTAGCACTATCATAATCATGTTTGTATTGAGCAATTTTTCCACCACCAGCTTCTGCCCAAGTTAAAACACCAGAACCATTTGATTGTAAAAATTCATTTGCGTTTCCATCTGTTGTTGGAAAGGTAAGGGTATAGCTAGCACTAGCACTATGTGCAGGACTTTTTAATTTAATTCCATGTGAGTTTTGAGAACAGTTTAATTGTAAAGTTCCATCAGTAGTACCATCGCCTTTAATTTGTAATCCTGCGGCACTTGATGTTGATACGAAATTTGTTTTAGCATTTGTAACAGTTGCGTCACTAGGTACACCAAGATCAAGAACATCTCCAAGTATCTGAATAAAATTTATTACATCTCCTGTTGCAAGGTTGCTAGAAAATGTAATCGTAGCACCACTAACAGTAAAAGATGGATTAGCACCACCAGGTTTTTGTATGACACCATTCAAAGATACAATCATGTGATTCGAACTCTGAGGAATTACATTTACTGATCCTACCTGCATAGTATATGCGGCTTGACCATTTACAACACTTATAGCATCACAAATCTGAAAGTTTCCGATTGTTGGTTTAGCACCTATATAACTCAATGTAATCTCCTATTTAACTCTTTGGGTTTGCGTCTTTAATTGATTTAATTCTTGCTTTCCAACCATCTATATCTTTATAGATTTCGTCTAGCTGTTCTCCAATATCGCCATAAGCTGTACGTCTTGTACTTCTTACAGTATTATTGGCTTCTTCTGTATCTGCCGCAGATTCTTGTTCTGTTAATTGTGCATCAGTAGGTTGTGCAATATCTAAATTCCACTCTTTAATGTAAGCACCATTATCATCACTATCGTCTTGCAACATAACATCTTTCATAAAATCTACATTTGAAACACCATTTGCTTCGCAGTATAATTTTATTTTTGTACTTAGTTGTGCCATAGTTTGTCCTCCTTAATTTGATAATCTACAAATAGATACATTATTTCCTGTATCTCCATTTAATCCCCAAGTGTTTGCACCCATATTTTTAAAAAC
>Ga0181390_1000284_pt1 | contig 22456 bp, 26 predicted proteins | sample 13SPOviralmetaG_FD_130085 | JGI IMG/M metagenome (GOLD analysis project Ga0181390, IMG submission 130085) | Marine viral communities from the oligotrophic San Pedro Time Series (SPOT) site, San Pedro Channel, CA, USA - 13 SPOT_SRF_2010-07-21 | ecosystem: Environmental > Aquatic > Marine > Strait...
AAACAGGCAAGACTGAACGTCGTGTATTCTTGAGCGACTTAGCTCAGCAAGCCTTGACCGACATCAACGCCCAACTGGAAGTCAATAGGCCTTACATGGTACCTATGCGATGCCAACCGAATCCATGGGAGCATCACTATGATGACGAAGGTAAGCTTATTGGTTTTACCGGAGGCTATGAGATCATCCAGCATAAGTTAATGCGCGAGGGTATGTATAAACATACAGCCTCCTATCCTGAAGCCATCAGTGACGAGTTCCTCGACGCTATCAATGTTGTCCAATCAACAGAGTGGCAAGTGAACGACTTTATTCTAGACACCATGCTAACTATACGCGAAGAGGGTGGTGAACTGGGAGGTATGCCAGCCCTTGAAGATAAACCTTTACCAACACCACTGCCTGATGAAGAGTGGGAGCTTATGGACCAAGCCGAACGAGCCGAATGGAAATTAAAAATATCTCAGATACATGAGGACAATGCCAAGCTTCAGTCGAAGCGTGAATCACTAATAAGAAAACTTGATATGGCTCGCAGTTTACGCGGGGAACATCCACACTAATTGAGACAAAACGAATGACAAATCGTATTTCATCACGACACACTTATCCGCACTTTGCAGACTTCCGTACCCGCCTATACCCAATGGCTCAGGATTTAAACCCACAAGGCGATCAGATATGCAAAGGTTTACTTCAGTTCCACCATGCAAAGCCCTTGGGAGACAGGGGGCTTTACTGGTTGAAAATATCCTTGGCTAATACAGCCGGACAAGACAAGGCTTCTTGGTCTGAACGTATCGAATGGGTAGATAAACATCATGATCTGATTGTTGACTCAGGTATGAACCCATTGAATGGTGAAAGACTCTGGGCTAGTGAAGAGATTGACGAACCTTTCGTCTTCCTTGCCGTTGCACGAGAGTACGCCTTGGCTACTCAGCTTGACAACCCGGAACACTTCTTGAGCAGAACAGTCTGTGCTATGGATGGTGTAACAAATGGAATGCAACTGTTAAGTCTATTGGGTCGTGACTCGGTGGGTGCTATCAAGACTAATTGTAGCAGCCTCCAGAAGCGTTATGACCTGTATACAGAGGTAATGGAAGCCGTCATTAAGCTTAACAATGAATGCGCCTTACAGGGGCGGGAAGAGGCCTTAGCGTGGATGGGTAAGATTACTCGTAAGACTGTTAAACGAGCGGTAATGACTACACCTTATGGCGTTACGCCTAGAGGTATCGCCAGCCAGCTAGTTAAGGATGGATTCTGCGATGAACTTGAAGGACGTAAGGGAGCGAACGCAAGCTATATGCGTGACCTGATCGTTGAAGCTTTAAGGGAAGTAGTCACATCTGCCTCTGTGATTATGGAGTACTTTCAGCAGTGTGCTAAGGCATTAGCTGCACATGAGATTCCGTTGAAGTGGATAACACCTACCGGAGTTGAGTGTACACAGGCCTATCATAAGCTGCGTAAGACAAAGGTAAAAACTTTAATGGGTGAGTTCTCGCTTTGGGATGAGGATAATTCATTAGGACTAGATGAGCGCAAGAACTATCTTGCCGCCAGCCCTAATGTCATACACTCGTTTGATGCGGGGCTACTGCAACGTGTAGCTCTGCGTTTAAAGAATGACTATGGCGTTACATCAACTGCTTTTATACATGACTCTTATGGTGTCCATCACGGACAGCTAGAGTGTGGAGAGAACGCAGTCGATGTGCTGCACAAGGTCATACGTGAAGAAGCACACCGCATCTTTAAAGGTAACTATCTTGTGGAGTTCCGTGACCATATAAAGTCATACGCCCCACACGTAGAACTACCTGAGCCTCCAGCACAAGGCGACTTCAATATAGATGAGCTATTAAATAGCCCTTACTTTTTTAGCTGACAAAAGTACAGTAAACCTATGACAATATAGCACTGGTCAATAGTCGGGCCTCTTGCTAAGAAACGCGATTTGGAGGTTTCAATGGCAGAACTATTAGAGCTGGGCAATCCAGCACTGACCAGTGAGGTGATCCATTATCTATTGAATGGTCAACCTTTACCTGTGGATCTTTGCATAAAGCTCCGCACCTTAGGGATCGATCCGATCCGCTTACAAACACAATATGACATTTAGGAACTACAAGAATGGCAAAGAAGAACTACACGAAAGTTGTTTCACCTATCGGCACAGCTGCCTACGCTTGGATCGCCAAGCCGGACGAAGGTCATCAGTACTCTGATGGCAAGTATAAAGTCACCCTCATCATGGATCCTAATGAGCATGGTGTACAAGAAGCGTTAGATAAACTTGAAGCTGCTGTTGAACAGGCGGCTATAGAAGAGTGGGGCAAGTGTCCCAAGAACCTTCGCTCACCTATTAAGGACGGCAATGATATTGCTGACGAGAAGGAAGACAAAGATGAGCTACGCGGGATGTTCCTGCTGACTGCTAAGTCTAAATTCCAACCCGGCACAGTCGATCCCAAACGTAATGACCTACCCAAAGAAGTATCTGTCCGATCTGGCGACACCATTCGCTTGTCTGCTGCGTTGATCCCCTACATTGCAGGCGGTCAGAAAGGTGTAGCTCTTCAACTACGCATGGTTCAGCTGCTTGAACAACGTGAAGATGGTGGCTCTGGTGGTGGCTCTGAGTTTGACGAGGCCGAAGGTTACTCAACAAACTTTGCAACAACTGCTGAGCCTTCTAAGCCTGCGCAAGAGGAATATAATGACGACGATCCCACAGACTTCTAATTATTTCTTTCTTCCAGTTCAACCAGTACCCGCTTCCCGGCCTCGTGTCGGGAGGTTCGGTGCGTACTACGGCAAGAACTATGAGCAGTTCCGTGTGGCTGCTCAACCAATGGCTAACCAAGCTGACTTTTCACCGACTGACAAACCTGTTGTTGTCCACATGGAATGCGTAGCGACCAAGCCTAAGTCAGGCAAGCTGCGTTATCCACGCGGTGACATAGACAACTATGTTAAAGGCCCACTTGATGTCATGACCAAGAGCGGTAAGTTCTGGAATGACGACGACCAAGTGGTGGAGCTTCATGCTTCCAAACGCTATTGCCGGGAAGATGAGATGCCCGGTATTCATATCTACTTCCATAATCTGGAAGACAAACCTTACAAGTAGGTAACTGCATGGCTGAATGGCTTGAGACACATTTGCCGTGTCCCTCACCTGACTGTGGTAGTAGCGATGGTTACTCAATCAACACAGAAGGCTGGGGTACGTGCTTTTCCTGTGGTCATAAGACCGCACCAGATGACAAAAAGATGACGAATAAGATGGCTAAAAGTAAACAGAAAGTAGGACTGATAGAACAAGGTGTGTTTCGGTCGTTAGTTAAACGTGGCATAGACGAAGAGGTTTGCAAGAAGTTCGGCTATTCGGTTAGCGAACACGATGGTAAGACTGTACAGGTTGCTGCTTATCGTAACAGTAAGAATACAATCATCGCACAGAAGCTGCGTTATCCTGATAAAAACTTCAGGACAACTGGCGATTTCAAAGAGGCTAAGCTATTCGGCCAGCACCTATGGAAGAGCGGTGGTAAACGTCTTGTCATAACCGAAGGTGAGATTGACGCAATGGCTTATGCTACTGTGTCGAACGTCAGTTGGCCTGTTATCTCAGTAAAGTCAGGCGCTCAGTCTGCAAAGAAAGACATTACGCGAGAGCTTGAGTTTATCGAAAGCTATGAGGATGTGGTCTTCTTGTACGACAACGATGCTCCCGGAATTAAGGCAGCGCACGAATGTGCTGAGCTTTTAACACCCGGTAAGGCGCGTGTCGCTTCGCTTCCTTTAAAGGACGCATCCGACATGGTGCAGAACCATATGGGCAAAGAGCTGCTTAAAGCTGTCTATGAAGCTAAACACTTCAGACCTGATGGTATCTTGTCTGGTTCTGACATAGACATCCAAGACTTGCTTGATGTTGTTAAGCCGGGCTACTCAATACCTTATCCACTTCTGGAGAAAAAACTACACGGACTACGCAAGCGTGAGTTAACGCTTATGACTGCTGGTTCTGGTATAGGTAAGTCAACGCTTGCTAGAGAGATAGGATACCACCTCGTTAAAGAACACGGCCTGACCATAGGTAATGTGTTCCTCGAAGAATCCTACACCAAGACTGCTCATGGCTACATTGCCATAGACAACAACGTGCCGCTTGGCACACTAAGGGAAGAACCTAACTGCATCACACAAGAAGCTTACCGCAAGTCACTCGACTCTGTTGTGAAGCCGCAGTATTTCTACGACCACTTCGGGTCGCTTGATTCCAAAAACTTAATATCAAAGCTGAAGTACATGGCCACAAGTTTAAGTGTGGACTTCATCATTCTAGATCACATCTCAATCGTTGTGTCTGGACAGAAGTCTTCGGGAGAAGGTGAGCGTAAGGATATAGATCTGCTGATGACTTCACTGCGTGGGCTTGTTGAACAGACAGGCGTAGGCCTGATAGCAATCACACACCTTAAAAGACCTGATGGTGGACGTAAGTCTTACAACGAAGGTGGTCGTGTGACGCTACAGGATATGCGTGGGTCAGCTTCCCTTGAACAGCTCTCAGACAACATCATTGCTGTCGAGCGTGACCAGCAGGGTGACAACCCTGACCAATCCCGTATTCGCGTTTTAAAGAACCGCGAGTTCGGAGACCTTGGTGAAGCAGACTTAAACGAGTTTAACTTGAAGACCGGGCGTTTGCTACCCGCAAAAGAAACATCAGCTCCCGACTTCAGTGACGATGAGTTTGATGACGTTCCGTTTTAGGAGATCAAATGAAAGTACTTGTCGCAGATCTGGAGGCTAACGGCCTTCTTGACACGATCACCCGCCACTGGTGTTTATCCGTTGGCGATCCAAAGACCGAAGAGATTACCTGTTACGCAGACCAGCCGGGCTTCCCCTCGTTAGCCGAAGGCTATGCGAGATTAGCCACAGCTGACCGCGTGGTATTTCACAATGGTTTAGGTTACGACCTTCACGCAATCAACATGATCGTTCCGGATACGCTTCGATTCGATCAGGTGTATGACACACTGGTTGTGTCGAAGATGCTCTTCCCCGATAGACGTTCCCATGCGCTTGCTGCGTGGGGTGAAGACCTTGGGTTCCCGAAGATGGACTTCAGCGACTTCTCACAATGGAACCCAGTAATGGGAACCTACTGTAACCAAGATGTCCTTGTGACAATCAAGATATACAAACGGTTACAGCATGAGTTGAAAGGCTGGTTTAAAAACAAGCAAGTTGATTGGCGACCCGCTATCAATCTGGAACACAAGGTCGCGTTCTGTCTCCACCTTCAGGAGCAGCACGGCTTTAAGCTGGACATGGAAAAACTGAACTCGCTTTACATTGAATTGTCAGGCGAGAAGTTTGACATCGAACGTAATTTAAAAGAAGTGTTTCCTCCGGTCATTGTCCCTGAGAAAGGAACATGGGATTGGAAACGTCGAGCTTGGAAGATAGGTGAGCCTACTGTACCTAAGGTTGGTAATAAGAACCGAGGTGTGGTCAAGGGTGTACCTTATACCAAGGTAATCGTACAACCATTCAATCCGGGTTCGCGTCCACAATGTGTCTATCGCATTAGCAAAGCCCACAGTGATTGGGAGCCGACTAAGTTCACTCCAACAGGATCACCCTGCATCGATGAAAGCACGTTAAAGAATCTTATCTACCCTGAGGCTGAAGCTCTGAGTCGTTACTTACGAATCAGTAAACAGCTAGGTCAGGTATCGGAAGGATCTAACGCGTGGTTAAAGCTTGAGAAAGACGGACGTATACATGGCCGCGTCAATCAAGTAGGTGCAAGGACACATCGTATGTCTCACTTCTCACCTAACGTTGCACAGGTGGACAAGAAGGATCTTCGGATGCGTGAAGTCTGGACAGCTAACACAGGCGATAAGCTTGTTGGCTGTGATGCTGAAGGTCTAGAACTTCGAGGCTTAGCTAATAGGTTATACCACTGGGACAAAGGCGCTTATGCCAAGGCTGTTATCTACGGCGACAAGACTAAGGGTACTGATGCTCATAGTCGTACCATGAAAGCGGCTGGTATGCCTGACAGAGACAGCTCGAAAACCCTAATTTACGCTACTCTCTATGGCTCAGGTAACCCTAACCTTGGGCAAATCTATGTATCTGCTTGGAAGAAACATGGTGTTGTTAAGAAGGGCAAGCTTGCTGCAATAGGAAAGCGCATTCGTGATGACTTGGCGAAGGGTATCAAAGGCTTAGATAAGCTGACTGATCTATGCAAAAAGCGAACACGAGAGCAAGGTTTCCTTAAATCAGCGGATGGTAGAGCCATTATTTCTGATAGCGAACATAGCTCATTAAACAGTTTGCTCCAGTCTGATGGGGCAGTGGTTATGAAGGAAGCATTAGCTCACTTTCATTTCAACCTATGCGTGGCTAAAGGTCATGTCGATCCAGAAACATTCTATCCATCTAACTTCAACTACTGCGCTAACGTGCATGACGAAGTGCAAATGTCCGTGCGTCCTCAGTATGCCGAAGATATTGGAAAGCTGTTTGCTCAGTCGATTAAAGAAGCGGGTGAAAACCTAAACATCAAATGTGAACTAGCTGGTGCTTATGACATTGGCGATAACTGGAAGGATACCCACTAAATGTACGCACTTATGGATGGCGACATTGTTGCCTTTCGCAGCGCAGTAGCTGCACAAGAAACATGGGATGACGAAGTTGTTGTTGATAGTCGTAAGGCTTGTCGTAATGCAGACACCTTGATTAAGCAATGGCTCCATGGATCCCGCTGCAAGAAAGCTATTATCTGTCTGTCCCCTACCAATGGAGGCAACTTCCGTAAGGTAATCAATCCAGAATACAAGATGAATCGAAAGGGTGTAGACAAACCTACTGCCTATAAGAAAGTCATCAAGCACCTTGAAGATAACTACAAGGTATCTCGCATCGAAGGTCTAGAGGCTGACGATGTGATGGGTATTCACGGAACAACAGCCAAGCTGAAAGGCTCCGTTGTTGTAACTATCGATAAGGACTTACTAACTGTGCCTTGCAAGCTGTTTAACCCCGGCAAGTATAAGAGGCCGCAAGTTATTCGTCCGTTTTCTGCCGACTATATGTGGATGATACAGACACTGACAGGCGATAAGACTGATGGCTACGCTGGTGCCAAAGGCATTGGACCAAAGAAAGCAGAGAAGGCCTTAGCCGAATGCTCAACCCTTGGTGCTATGTGGCAAGCCGTGTTGGATTTATACGAACAGAAAGACCAATCGCATGAAGAGGCTCTGCTTAATGCACGTATGGCTAGGATCCTCCGTAGTGAAGACTACGATCAGGACAACCATCGTATCAAGCTATGGTCGCCTTCTGGTGGTGATTGGTTAGATCTTGAAGGGGAACATGATGGAACACTTTTTTAACGCACTAGGAGATCTGGTGCAAGCCATAACGTGGGCATTCGCCACACTGTTCGGACTCTACCTGTTCGATATGTTTATGAATCCCACAATTATTATTACAGAAGAAGATGAGGATAAGAAGGATGACTAATCAATGTTATTAAAGTTCTACACCCCAAGCTGCCAGCCATGTAAAGCGTTGTCAGCTGTGCTTGATGAAAAGCGTGTTGACTATGTAGAAGTAAATGTAAACGAGGATGTTGACCGAGCGATTGCTAATCGGATTCGTAGTGTTCCTGTTCTTATAAACGACGAGAACGGATCAAGGTTAGATGGCTTCAAAGATAAAGCACAGGTGGAGGCTTGGTTAAATGACCATTACTATTGATTACTCACGTACTGACTCTATGTCAGATCAGTCACGGACGTTGATTCAAGACTACTATTGTCGTGATGGGGAAGACCCACAAGACGCGTTTGCACGAGCCGCATTGGCTTTTTGTAAGTCTGACTATGACCTAGCACAACGCATCTATGACTACGCCAGTAAAAGCTGGTTCATGTTCTCGTCACCTATTTTATCGAATGCCCCAGCGCAAGGAGAAAAAGTACGTGGACTACCTATTAGCTGTTTCCTTAGTTATGTGCCTGACAGTCTTCATGGTCTTATCGGACACTCTACCGAACTCAGATGGTTATCTGTTAAAGGTGGTGGAGTGGGCGGTCATTGGAGTCACGTTCGTAGCACTAGTGATGTTGCTCCTAGCCCAATACCTTTCTTAAAGACTGTCGATGCTGACATGACTGCGTACCGCCAAGGTACGACACGTAAGGGTAGCTATGCTGCCTACATGGATATAAGCCATCCTGACATTATTGAGTTTATCAATATACGTGTACCTACAGGTGGTGACCCTGATCGTAAGGCTTTCAACATTCACAATGCTGTAAACATTAGTGATGCTTTTATGGAAGCTGTTACACAAGGCACTGAGTGGGATCTTATTGACCCTGACGATAACACTGTTAGGGAGTCTGTATCTGCACGTACTTTATGGCAACGTCTGCTTGAGACCCGGTTCCGTACAGGCGAACCTTATCTAAACTTTATCGATGAGGCGAATCGTAATCTGCCGCCAGCTATGCTGGACAAAGGTTTAAAGATTCACGGATCTAATCTCTGCAATGAAATCCATCTACCAACGTCAGAAGACCGAACGGCTGTCTGCTGCTTGTCGAGTGTCAATCTGGAATATTACGACGATTGGAAAGATACAACGATGATTGCTGACCTTATCACCATGCTTGATAACGTCTTAAGCTTCTTCATTGAGTACGCACCGAAAGAACTTCGTCGTGCGGTATTCAGTGCGACACAAGAACGTAGTATCGGTCTAGGTGCAATGGGGTTCCATAGCTATTTGCAAAGTCGTGAAGTTCCGTGGGAATCGGCTATCGCTGAAACCCTTAACCGCAATATGTTTGCACACATTAAATCACAAGCAAAAGCCCAGACTTTCTATCTTGCAGAAGAACGCGGCAGCTGCCCTGATGTCGAAGGTGTGCGTAACTCTCATCTATTAGCTATCGCACCGAATGCAAACAGTTCCATACTTGCAGGATGCTCTCCATCGATAGAGCCTTGGAAGTCAAACGCTTACACTCACCGAACTCGTGTTGGTTCTCATTTAATTAAGAATCGTCACCTTGACGCTGTACTTAATGAGTACAACGCAGACGAGGAGTGGCTTGAAGAGCAGTGGAAGTCAATCATTCTAAACGATGGCTCCGTCCAGCATTTAGATTGGCTAAGCGATTGGCATAAAGAAGTCTTTAAGACAGCGTTTGAACTTGACCAACGCTGGATTGTAGACCACGCAGCCTCGCGTCAGCCTTTCATCTGTCAAGGACAATCAGTCAATCTGTTCTTCCCAGCAGGAACAGACAAGTCGTATGTCAACGAAGTCCATCTTCGTGCATTTAACAAAAAACTAAAGGGACTCTATTACCTTCGTACTAGTGCCGGCGCGAAAGCTGACACTGTGTCCATTAAAGCTACACGCGTAGCCTTGAAGGACTACGAAGATGATGATGAGTGTCTTTCTTGCCAAGGATAATCATGAGTTTATTAACCGAATCGGTCGCCTATAAACCTTTTAAGTATCCCAACTTTGTTAATCGTGCTATCGAGCATGACAAGATCCATTGGGGAGAGTGGGAAGCCTCCCTGATGGAAGACGTTAACCAATGGAAGTCAGGTAAGATCTCTGCCCAAGAGAAAGAATTTATTGTTCAGATCCTCCGGTTGTTTACACAATCGGATGTGGTCGTCGGTGGTTCTTACGTCGATGTCTTCCTACCTCACATTAAAAACAATGAAGCCCGCATGATGATGCTGTCCTTCGCACAACGCGAGACGATTCATATGCGGGCTTATGCGTTTCTGAATGACACGTTAGGTCTGCCTGAGACTGAATACTCTGCGTTTCTTGAGTACCAAGAGATGAACACGAAGATCGAGTTCATGCAGAACTTTGATGTATCTACCAAGAAAGGACTTGCCTTATCTATCGCACAGACTGTGTGTAATGAAGGTATGTCTTTGTTTTCAGCATTCGTCATGCTGCTTAACTTCCAACGTTTTGGAAAGCTTAAGGGCATGTGCGAAATAGTTGAGTGGTCGATACGTGATGAAACAATGCACGTTGACGGAATGACTGAATTGTTTCGCGTGTTTGTAAACGAAAACCCGGAGTTAATTAATGATGAGTTTAAGCACTCTATATACCAAATGTACCGAACAGCTGTGGAACTGGAGGATAAAGTTATCGATCTGGCTTTTGCACTGGGAGATTGCAAAGGTATTACGAAAGACGAAATCAAAGCCTACATCAGATACATCGCTGACAGGCGATTAATAAATCTAGGACTGAAACCTAACTTCAACATTGAGGAGAACCCCTTGCCTTGGCTTGATTGGATTTTAAGTGGCGACAGTTTTAAGAACTTCTTTGAAGGTCGTGTGACAGATTATTCAGCTGACGGAATGTCAGGCGATGAGTGGGGGTGGTAAAGCGTGGCGCGAAAAGAACGTAAAGCTAAAAGTAAACGTGAAGTAAAAGATAAATTTCTAGATGACAAGCGCCACGCTGTCCCTCCGCTGAGACCCCAGAACGATAACCAAGCTGATTACATTGCGGCATTAATGACTGCTAATCAGACTATCGTTCTTGGCCCAGCTGGGACAGGTAAGACCTATATAGCTTCGACAGTAGCATCTGACTTATACCGCTTAGGTCAGATCGACAAGATCGTCTTAACGCGTCCTAACGTCACACAATCTAAATCACTAGGGTTCTTTCCCGGTACGCTAGAAGAAAAGATTGGACCTTGGGTTGTGCCTTTCACTGACGTTATTCGTAAACGTCTTGGTGGTGGAGCCTACGACTTAGCGTTAAAACATAAGGCCATTGAGATTGTACCCTTTGAAGTCATGCGAGGCCGTACTTTCGATAAGGCCTTTATCATCTTAGACGAAGCCCAGAATACAACTCCTGAAGAAATGAAAATGTTCTTATCGCGTATCGGTAAGAACTCGACTGTTGTCGTCAATGGTGACGTTAGACAGCGTGATATTAAACAAACATCCGGACTTGAAAAAGTAATACGCATGGTTAAAACCCAAGGGTTGCCTGTGCCTGTTATCGAATTTGGCCTCAACGACATTGTACGTTCCGATGCCTGTGCGATGTGGATAAAAGCATTTACACATGAAGGACTTTAAGAATGGCAAAAACATATGCGTATGGAAGTAAGCTTCACAAGCAGTACATGATAAACACTGCGCGTTATCGCAGTAAGCAATCAGGCGTTCCGTTTGATCTTACAACCGATGACATCAATATACCTGAAACGTGTCCTGTGCTTGGCATTAACATGGTTGCCTCTGAAAAAGGCGGTGGCGATCCTAACAGTGCGACACTAGACAGACTCTCCCCTGAGCTTGGTTATGTCAAAGATAACGTTGCTGTTATCTCCATGAAAGCAAACCGAATGAAGTCAAACTGTACACCTGAGGATCTAGTTCGTATAGCGCTCTGGTCGCAGAGAAAATTGGCGTTAGCGGAGGCTACTAATGTCGCATTATGATTGCACACACTGCGGTGAAACGATGGGAATTTCCCCAGAGTTTTGCCCAGCCTGTCGCATGTATAACGCTAAGTCTGTAGAAGAACATACAGGCGGCAGCTCTAGCTATTACGTGGTCAATGTTAAGTCACCCACGACAGCACCTGATCCTTATAAAGCTGAATGTAATGACATTATCGAATCCTTAGATATGACATTCGCTGAAGCTAACGTGTTCAAGGCTATATGGCGAAGAGCTGCACAACGCCAAGGGCGTGTGAAGAAAGGCAACAACAGTTTGTATGACGCAGAGAAGATGGTGTTCTTTTCAGAACGTGTTTTGATTTTGGAGAAAGTTAAGTGAAAGCAGAATATATAGATCACATGGGTTCCGACTTAACAGTGGTCAATTCGGCACGAGTCAGTTTCGCTAAAGAATCCGACGAGCTTGGTACTAAGGATGCAAGGCTCATTAACTATCTCGCCAAACATAAACACTGGACACCATTTAGTCATCCACAGATTACCCTGCGTTATACAGTGCCTATCTTTGTAGCTAGACAAGAGTTCAAGCACATCGTTGGGTTCACACGTAACGAAGTCAGTCGTCGTTATGTAGACGACACGCCTCAGTTCTACACACCTGAGTCTTGGCGTTCGCGTCCTGAAGGTAGCGTGAAGCAGGGCAGTGGTGCAGACGTTGAGAGTCAGAACCAGTTTAATTGGTTGTATCAGGAAGCTTGTCAAACACTGCTTGAAATGTATGAAGGTATGCTCGAAAGCGGAGTAGCACCTGAGCAAGCACGAATGGTTCTGCCTCAGTCTATGTATACGTCTTATTACGTCACAGGTTCGTTAGCTGCGTTTGCCCGGATGGTCAACCAACGTAAGGACGAACACGCTCAAATAGAAATACAAGATTTAGCTAGACAGGTAGACAGGCTAATAAAGCCTTTGTTCCCTGATAGTTGGTCTGCATTAACGGAGTAAGTAATGGCAACTAAAAATAGCATTACAGGTGACTTCATAAAAAGTCGCATCACTACGGACAAGTATGCAGAAAACTATGATGCCATCTTTAAAAAGTCGGAATCAAAGAGTGTAAAGCCTACAAATGATAGTAGTGCTAAAAGCTCTAACCCTCCGCAAACCCAGCAGAATCAGTAGCTGTAGAGATTATTCCTCGTTAGTCCCCTTATACGCTGTCGGAACTTTCCCCGCCTTCAGCGTATTTTTTATGTCAATTGTCGGCGCTCATGCCAGAGGTACTATATTTTATGGACGAAAAAATAGATTTTATTGAATTACCATTCGCTTCTAAAGACTTGATAATTCTGTTAGACGAACACTACCCTCATCGTTGTATTGCCTTCGGTGAGTCTGAAAGTTCAGCACAACGCTATGCCGGAATGCGGGAACTGATTGACGAACTAAAAGTATGGCAGGAGGAGCAAGATGAGTTCGACTCTGATTCGTCGCGCCACTGATGCCGACTTCGTAACATTAATGTGCCTAGCAATTATGATGCACAGAGAAAGCCCTGTTTACGGGAAGCTTCCCCTCGATGTTAAAAAACTTGAGATGCTAGGATGGGCTTCTATAACAACGCCTGATAAATACGCTGTGTTCGTAGCTGAGCGTGATGATGAAATCATCGGAATGATGGGCGCTGTCGCTGTCGAAGAGTTCTTTGGTCCAGCTATCACAACGTGCGATTTGTTTCTTTATGTTACTCCAGAAAAACGAGGCTCTCTCGTCGCTTTACGTATGATTCGTGAATACGAAAAATGGGCTGAGTCTGTTAATGCTGTTCGCATCAATCTAGGTGTTACGACAGGTATCTATGTCCAAGAGACTTGCAAGCTATTTGAAGCCGCTGGTTATTCTCATTCGGGTCACCAATATACAAAGGTTAATAAACATGGGTAATATAAAACACCAACGCAATGTTAAGGTAGAGGCCAAAAAAGTACCTACCCCTAAGGTTGACAAAAAACCTAAGAAAGAAAAAGAGGAGAGCAAATAATGTGTTTCTCTTCTCCTACTCCCCCTCCACCACCTAAAGAGCCACCCAAGGCACCACTCCAAAAACCTACCGAAGCTAAGTCCAAAGAACAGCGTAAGGCTGAGCAGGCTGCGTTTAAATCTTCCGAACAAAACGCTAAGCGAAAAGATCGTAAGGCCTTTCGTTTAAAGCTAGGTGGATATGGTACTGGTCCGGGCAAAGATGGTGGCAGTGGTTTAAGTTTATAAGGAGCCTCCATGACTGACACAACGCAAGGACGTTACGAATCCTTAAAGAGTCGTAGAGAGCCATTCCTTAAACGCGCTCGTGAATGTTCAGCGATCACCATTCCGGCACTATTGCCTCCACAAGGGCATAACGCTCACTCTATGTTACCCGCGCCTTATCAAGGCTTAGGAGCTAGGGCTGTCGTAAGCTTAGCTTCTCGACTAATGATTGCTATGTACCCTCCGGGTCTTAGTTCTTTTCGTTTGCAAATCCCATCTGAGATTCTAATACAAGAAGGACAGATGGAGACAGACCAAGAAACCGAACGTGGTTTAGCTCTGTCTGAAAAAGCGATAAGTGCAGAGATTGAGCGCAAGCAGTGGCGGCAGCCGACTCACTTAACTCTTCAATACCTTATTACAACAGGTAACGCCTTAGAACAGGTACTTCCTGATAACCGCATCCGTGTCTTTCGATTAGACCAATATGTTGTTGTGCGTGACATGACAGGCGAAGTAACCGAGGTAATCATCGAAGAGTACTTCTCACCGACAAACTTACCTGAAGCTGTCCGTTCCTTAATCGGTACAGACGATCAGCCTTCCCAGCGTGTGCCTATCTATACGCATTGTAAGTTACAAAAAGATGGTCGTTACGAAGTATTACAAGAGATAGCAGGTAAGACTGTTCCTAACTCTAAAGGGTTCTATGATATTTGTCCGTTCAACGCATTACGTTGGACTTCGGTAATCGGTGAAGATTATGGCCGAGGCAAATGTGAAGAACACTTAGGTGATCTTAACGCTGTTGATGGCTTATCTAAGGCCATGCTTGATGGTGCTGCAATGGCATCACGCAACGTAACGATGATCCGCCCTAATGCTGCTGGAGGTCTCAACCTACGTAGACGTTTAGCTGGTGCTGACAATGGTGACTATGTAGTTGGTAATCCCGAAGATATTGCCATGCTGGGGTATCAGAATACACCCGGACTACAAGTCGCTAAGGCAGAACTTGCTGAGAAGAAACAAGAGATCGCAGCTGCGTTCTTAATGTCCTCTTCCGTACAACGAGATGGTGAGCGAGTAACAGCTTATGAGTTGAAGATGATGGCTGAAGAGCTAGAAGGTTCTCTTGGTGGCGCATTCTCAATGCTATCTCGTGAGATGCAGTCAGCCCGTCTTCGTCGCCTAATCAAACAGATGCAAGCCCAACGTAAACTTCCTGAATGGCCAGAAGGTGTAGTTGAACCAACTGTACTGACAGGTCTTGAATCGTTAGGTCGTGAGCAAGACGTACAACGTGTTGGCTCAGCTCTACAGTTCTTACAAGGTCTACCACAAGAAGTGTTGGATTATGTTCGCTGGGAGAAGCTGCTTGGTAAAGCGTTTAATGGTTTGTCCTTAGAAGATGCTGTTAATACAACAGAAGAAGTACAACAGCAACGACAGGCTAGACAAGCTGAACAAGGTATCGGTGCGGCAGCGCAAGCTGGTGGCCAAGCCTTAGCTCAACAAATGGTTGAACAGGGGATGTAATGTCCCCTCTTAACAAACAGGAAAATGAATGACTACACAAGCAAACACACCAGAACCCGGATCTGAAGAATACAATCAGCAAATGGCTGGTAAGTTCCAAGAAGGTCATGGTACTCCATCAAGTGATAATGTAGATAAGCCTACTCCTTCAGCCATTCCTGAGAATGGACAGGAGAAGTTCTACAATGCTGAAACAGGTGAGTATAACTGGCAAGCCCACGCGAAAGAACTTGAGTACCGCATGGGTCAAGGTAATAAAGAAGAGCCTCCAGTTGAGAGTGAGAAGGAACCAGCTGCTACTAACGAAGCAGACGATACTGCTAAGGATGTAGTTGATAAGGCTGGTCTTGATACAAACGATCTTGTACAGCAAATCCAGCAAGATGGTGAGCTAAGTGCTGATGCGAAAGCCGCATTGATAGCACAAGGGGTCAGTGAAAGTCTGATCGATTCCTATGTAGATAACCTAAAGTACCGCATCGAAGCCGAGCAGAAATCTGCACTTGAATATGTCGGTGGTCAAGATGAGTGGGAAAGAGTATCCACATGGGCTGAAGCAAACCTAAATGCTGAAGAGAAATCTGCATATAACGACACACTAAGCGGAGCAAATTGGAAAATGGCAGTTGACGCTATAAAAGCCCGCATGGGTCAAAATGCAGAACCTAACCTAATGTTAGGCAATGAAGTAGGTAACTCTTCTACTGGTTACCGAAGCAGGGCGGAAATGAAGAAGGATATGTCCAACCCCGAATACAAGACTAATCCAACATTCCGTCAAACAGTTATCGACAAGATGGCTGTCTCCACTTTCGACCTAGATCAATAAGGTCGATATGACCCTACGGGGTCCCCCATTCTAAGCAGCTGACTAGCCCTCGGCTGCCACGATACGGTCGCACACCCAACACCCTGCCATGATCCGGCTAAATCATGTGGGTTAATTCTGTGCGCTCGTGAGAAACCCTAAGCACTGACCCTGTACGCAGGACAATCTTTGCGGAAGGACCTTTGTCTCAAAACTTTATATATACACCACGCCCTTTCTGGGCACGACATTCGTCACTTTCTTACTTATTTTTATACAGGGTATAATCATGTCTATTTCTAATGTTACGTCCTCACCAGTTCGTTTTGGTGCCGGACAGTCCAATCCTGCTGATAACCGCAGCTTGTTCTTGGACGTTTTTGGCGGTGAAGTTCTGACCGCTTTCGATTTGGCTACTGTCACTCTTGACAAGCATAACGTTAAAACTGTTGGCGGCGGCCAACGTTCTTTCCGATTCCCTAAGACTTGGAAAGCAACTGCTGAGTACCACACTCCCGGTACTGAGCTAATGGGTACTGACATCGAGACAGGCGAAATCGCCATCACTATCGATGACATTCTAGTATCTCACACTGCTATCTCTGACATCGATTCTATGTTGTCTCACTTCGACGTTCGCTCTGAGTTTTCTGCTCAAATGGGTCGCGCGTTAGCTCGTGTATTCGACAAGAACGTATTCCGTCAGATCATCAAAGCAGCACGTACTCCTGCTGAAGGCGTATTCCCCGGTGGTGACACCATCTCTGGTCTTGGTTCAGCTTCTACTGGTTCTGATTGGATCGATGCTATCCGTGAAGCCAACTTGAAGTTATTCAACCAGAGCGTTCCTGAAGAACAGAAGCGTTACATGGCTGTATCTGCTGAAACATTCAACAAGATCAAGTTCGCTAAAGACACCAACGGCCAGTACTTAGTACTAGATGCTGACTTGCGTCACAGCGGTGCTGGTGGTGTTGAAGGTCGCGCACAGTCTATCACCATTGATGGTGTTGAGATTGTTAAGTCTTTGAACATGCCTAACGCTGACGAATCTGCTGACAACTCAGTTTATTCTAAGTACCGCGACAACTACAGTAACACTACTGGTGTTATCTGGACTGCTGATTGTGTTGCTACTGTTAAGCTAATGGACATCGGTTTTGAATCTGAGCGTGATACTCGTCGTCTAGAAGACTTCTTGGTTGCCAAGATGCTAACTGGTCACGGAACTCTACGTCCAGAGTGCGCTATCGAATTGACTGCTTAATTCAGTTCCCGTTCTATTGAGATAGAACACGAGCCTCACCTTCGGGTGGGGCTTTTTTTCATCTGGAGTATTATATGCTTACTAAACTAGATGCCGTTAACCAGATTTTAGAGTCTATAGGAGAAGATCCAGTATCTTCCTTAAGTTCAGGCCTGCCTGATGCTGAGTCTGCTGAACGTATTCTTGGTCGTGTATCTCGTGAGGTACAAGCCAAAGGGTGGTTATGTAACTATGAACGTAACTACACTCTATCGACAACTGTTGATAAGACCATTCCATTATCCTCTGACATTCTACGAATCGATACTGTTGGTAAAGACAAAGTAATCAACGTGACTGTTCGTAAGTATCAGAACCAACCACACCTTTATAACATCCTAGAACATAAGTTCACCTTTGATAATGCGTTGACTGTAGACATCATTTGGGAACGGGATGTCGAAGATCTAACACCTGAACTACAGCTTTACATTACTGCTAAGGCAGCGCGTCGTTTCCAAGAATCTGAATTAGGTTCGGTAGCGGCTGACCAGTTTGCTGTACGTGCAGAACAAGAAGCCTACGCTGCGTTGCTTGATGCCGAAGCCGAAGCCGAAGACTCGAACGCACTAATAGATAGCGCTTATTGCCGTCAGGTTCTAGGACGTAATCACAACCTATACGGGAGATAACTATGGGTAAACTGGTCGAACAAACCTTAAGAACAATGTATCAGGGTGTCAGCCGTCAGCCTCATACTGTCCGTCTACCGGGGCAAGTACAGGAAGCCACAAACGCTATGTTCTCTGTGGTGTCTGGAGGTTTTTCAAAAAGACCGGGTACTCAACACTTAGCTACTCTTTCGTTAAGTCCTTCCTTGATGGGCCTATACGGCTATGAAAGGGATGCATCAGAGAAGTACTTGGTTCTTGTCACTAGCGGTAGTATCGATGTCTATGATTCTGTAGGTGTCACTAAGACTGTTACTATCGAAAGTGGCAGCACATACCTACAGTCACTAGACCCTTCGCAAGACTTTGCGTTTACAACTGTCGCTGACTACACGTTCGTTGTGAATAAAACAGTGACAGTCACTATGTCTAGTGCGGGTGTCTTTGACCCTGCAACTATGCCACACGTTCTCGTTCGTAATGCGGATGGGACATTCACTTTCAAAGAGTTTGCCGATTACAATAATCGTCCTGAAATCGAGCCAGACTATTATGTTAATCCTAACGTCACCTACAGCTTAACTAATGATGCTGGTGGACGTTTCGAGATTGATTCCGGAACAGGTCTTGTTACTGTTAAAGACTCGACGCTTTTAAATGTGACAGTTGAAACAAGCTTTGATATTACAGCTAAGGCGACTAGCACAGACGGCACGTTTAACACTAAGACATTTACCATCTACGCTTATCCTTCATCAATCGGTGAGCTAGTAGATGATGATTCTAGTTTAGACTCCACCAATGTTAATGGCATGGTTTATGACAATGCGTCTAATGGCGATCTGGTTGGCTTGACTGTATTCGCTGAGGATCGTGTCACTAACTCTGAGCCTACGACACCGATCCCTGCTGAAGATATTATCCCGACACCTGACTTTGTTAACCATACGATTTCTGACATTACGTTCTTCCGTAATCGTTTGGGCTTAGTGTCTGACGAAACTGTCTACTTCTCACAAGCTAGTGACTATACAAACTTCTGGCCTAAGACAGTCGCACAAGTGATTGACTCTGATCCGTTTGGTCGCACAGCATCAAGCGCACAAATCAATATGCTACGTTTTGTAGTGCCTTTCCGTAAGGCGTTATTCTGCTCAGCTGACACCGCTCAGTTTGAACTATCCGCAGAACAAGCCTTAACACCTTCTAGTACGACTATTGGTTTATCGACACAGTATGCGTCAGAACCTAAGTGTCGTCCTCTAGGGTTTAGGGACGAGCTTTACTTTGCGTCTAGCAATGGTGATAACGCTGCGTTGTTTGAGTATTACTATAGCGATACGTCAGTAGGTCACACCGCAAACAATGTACTTATACACGCTGATGGCTACGTTCCATCACCTATTGTGAAGCTGACAGGCGACACAGTAAGCGGAACTATATTCGCATACAGTACAACAAAGGCTAATTGTATATACGCTTACAGTACGTTTTGGAATGGTGAAGAGAAAGCCCAATCTAGTTGGAGCCGCTGGGAATTTGACACTAGTACTACTGTCCTCAACATGGAAGTAATAGGAGGCGAACTCTACTTGCTACTTCAACGTGACACTATTGTTACGATAGAGAAATGCTCTCTTAACATAAGCAACAAGCCTGAGAAGTTTAAGTATCCTCTACGAATCGATGGCCTACAACTACTTAATGGTACGTTTGATTCTGTTACAGGACTTACAACGTTTACTAGCGGTTACCCTACTAATGAAGATTTAGTGGCTATCACTGACACCTCAGATAGTCCGGTGAGTAAACAAGGTAGGGTACTTAACATATCAGCTGTAAGTGGAAACGACTTTACTGTTATCGGTGACTACTCAGATAGCCCAACTTTTGTGGGTAGACCTTACGATATGAATGTAGAGCTATCAAAACAGTTCCTACGTGAAGGTCAGAATAACGATACAGTCACAACAGGTCGATTACAGTTAAAACGTATCTACTTTGACTATCAAGAGTCTGCCTTCTTACAGATAGTAGTTCATCCACTACATCGTAGCCCGAAGGTTTATACCTTCAACGGATCTGTTATTGGTTCCGTAATTAGCACAACACCTGAACTAGGTGATGGAGTCTTTGCGGCACCTGTACGATCTGACGGCAGCACAGCGACTATTTCAATACAAAACCCCTCACACCTACCTTGTACTATCACAAGCGCGAAGTGGAAAGGGTTCTTCAACGAGACAACTCGACAGGAGTAACTATGTGTATCACAGCTATTATATCCGCTGGACTAGGTTTAGTCGGAGCGGCACAAGAAGCGAAAGTAGCTCGTGAGTCAACCCAACGCGCTTATGATGCAGAAGCTAAAAATCTAGATCTTATCTATGCTGAGAACACACGATTACAACGTGAATCACATGAGATCTACGATGCTGAAGTGGATGATCGTGTCCGACAAGCTAACCGCGAGTTAGGTACATTGAACGTTCTGATGGGGGAGCAGGGTGTCTCTGCTGCCTCAGGCAGTGCCTTGGTGATTGACTCTGAGTATACAACAGGCATGGATCTGGCACGTATCGACACGAATCGTGATAACCAGATTGAACAACTGCAATCAAAGAAACGAGCTGGTGAGCAAGGCTACTTGAACCAAACTACATTGGCTTATAACCAAGGTTCTGCTGCTGTAGCTCGTGCTAACTCAAGCGCGATCAACTCTATCTCCGGTGGTGTCAGTACTATCGGTAGACGTAAAGCTCAAGAAGATGATTACAACAACAAGTTTAATTACTTAAACAATTCATAGGAGGCTATTAGATGCCTGATTTATCTAATGCTGGCTCTGGTTCTCGTAACACAAGGTCTGGGCGTAACAACTCCCAGATCAACACACGAGTAGGGCCGACGCAAAAAGTGCAGCTAGTTGGTCGTGAGCTTCCCTTGGAAAACAGTCAGGCCATCATGAGTGGTGGCTTGGCAAAAGCGAATGCTGTTGGTCAGCTAGGTCAAGCACTGGGTGGCTTTTTCGGAACTATTGAACAAGCACAGTCTGACCTACAACAGGTTGAACGTGCTGAACAACTTCGTGTTGCTGAAGAAAACAAAAAGGAACGAGACAAGCTAAAACTAGCAACAGAAAACAACCTAGTCCAATCGACTACTAGTAAGTTATATAACAATTGGTTGGCAAAAGTTGGAATGCAGCACAACGAGTTTGACGCTGATAGTCTAGCTGATAAGTCAGAAGAGTACTTCACTATTAACTTTGGCGAAGGCACAGGCGACCCTTTCTTAGATCAGCGTATTAAGGGTAGCTTTGATAGTGCAGTGATGCCTCATTTGTCACAGGCAGCAGAAGACCGCGTAAATGCTATTCGTCAATTACAGTTTGACGAGCTTTTACAAAATATGTCTGCACGACCCGGCGCTACATTTAATACGCCTTGGTTCTTATCAGACTTTTCTTCTATGCAAGCGATCCGTCCAGATATGCAAGTATCTGAAGTTTCCGCACTTGTTATGGGAGCTTATGCTGATATTGCTACACAAAAAGGACAGTGGCCTGAGTTTTCTACCTTTATCTATGGTAATGAGATTATCGATACCAACCAAGGTAGACAGACATTTGCTTCACGTTTTCCTAATCAGACATTTGAACTAGCGACGAAAGGTTGGGCAAAATACCAATCACAACAAACTTTTCAGTCTTCACAAACAGCTAATGGAATAACCTCTCAGATAAATAACATTACGTTTGAAGATGGTTATGAAACCAAACTAGCTGAAGTGGCTAAAGTAATCATGGATTTTAGTGATAGTTATGGTGATGCGAGTAACACTTCCAGTTTGAACAAAACGTTTAGTCAGAAAGCTGAAGCGTTAGCTAAACAGCAACTAGAAGTGAACCAATGGAACGCGTTAGGCATGGGAGTGCCTAGTAATATTACGACTGAATCTTATAATCAGAAACAGTTGAATAAAATTATTGGTGATCCCTCAACGAATATCTTCGATCCTAACTTGTCAGACCAAGACTTTGCTCAGGTATCTTCTAACGCAGCACAGATTGTTACTAATCATACAGCTGGTATGGGTACTGTATCCAAGCGGCTACAAAATCGTGTCGCCGGTATGGTGATGTCTGATAATCCTGTTGTTGCTCAGCGTGGTTTTGTTTTCTTACAGAAACTAAAAACACTGGATGCTGAAGCTGTTCCTCGTATGCTAGGTAAAAACCCAATGGCTTTTACTATGTATGAGCAGCTTGAAGCTAATGTGTCTGATACGTCTGGTTCTAATGATGCGTTTTTAGTCGATGAAAATCTACGTGAAGCGTTGACTAATGATGAACTGGTGACCATCTCTCGGCAGAAATTTTACGATGAGTATGATGTTGAGAATGACA
>Ga0181390_1000285_pt1 | contig 22430 bp, 29 predicted proteins | sample 13SPOviralmetaG_FD_130085 | JGI IMG/M metagenome (GOLD analysis project Ga0181390, IMG submission 130085) | Marine viral communities from the oligotrophic San Pedro Time Series (SPOT) site, San Pedro Channel, CA, USA - 13 SPOT_SRF_2010-07-21 | ecosystem: Environmental > Aquatic > Marine > Strait...
GAAGGACAACGATACAATCAAGAAGTAGCAGATTTAATTGCTAAAGATGTGCATAAGACTACAGAAAAGTTTGAAGACTTACCTATTATACATACAGGCTGTGATACTTATGCAAGTATCTATCCCGAATTTAAACATTTTAACAAACAAGCAGAGGTTGAAGAAGTAGTTGAACATCTGCTATCACTCACTCCTAACGGTAAGTGGGTACAGGATAATGGTCAAGATGTACACTTGATCATGACAGGCGGTGAACCGTTGTTGGCGTGGCAACGGCTTTACGTAGAGCTGTTTGAACATCCACGTATGCAGGATTTAAGGAACATTACATTTGAAACAAACACTACACAATTTTTACACAACGATCTTTACACCTATCTCAGCAAACATGACAGACTTACAGTCACTTGGAGTTGTTCCCCAAAACTTAGTGTCTCGGGAGAGCCTTGGGAGACTGCTATTAAGCCTGATGTTGCTCTTGATTATGCTAGGGTTAACGGCAGCGAACTTTATTTTAAGTTTGTTGTGGCTACTGAAAGCGACTTTGCAGAAGTTAAAAGAGCTGTTAGTGCTTACCAGGATGCCGGGGTACAATGTCCAGTATATCTTATGCCAATGGGCGGACGCAGTGAAGAATACGCCCTCAACGTTAAAGACGTGGCAGAAGCGTGTATGGCAGAAGGATGGCGATTCACCCCAAGACTCCACATCAGCTTATTCGGAAATGCCTGGGGAACTTAAAGAAAACGAGCAATTGCGCAGAGCAATGGAAGCGCCAATTGACTACGAAAAACTAAGGAAACACTTATGAAACAATGGCTTAAAAAAATTACAGGTATTGAAGCAGAAGAAAAGCGTATTGCTGAAGAAAAAGCAGCACTCGAAGCCGAATCTGATAAAAAACTAAAAGTTAAAGATCCAAAGGCATATGCTACTAAAAAGAAAGAACCTTGGGTAAATGTTCTAGACATGAAAGTCAATGAAAACAATATACGCAACGGCTTTTTTGAACTTGATTGGAACGAATACTTTATTAAAGAACTTTTAACAGCAGGATATGGCAGCGAAGGAGACGAGCCAGAGCAAGTTGTAGATCGCTGGTTTAAAGATATTATTTTTAATATGCTGAGTGAAGATGGTCTTGACACTAATCGAGGCGCTGGTTATATTAATGTAGTACCAATCGATAGAGGTAAAAGTGAAGTATCATAATAATGCTTGACAAACCGTATAAAATCGTATACAGTCGTACATATAGAAACTACACAAAGGCAAACTAATGGCAACTTATATTCTAGTAGATACAGCTAACACATTCTTTCGTGCAAGGCATGTAGTACGTGGTGACTTAGACACTAAACTCGGCATGTCACTACATATTACACTCAATAGTGTAAAGAAAGCATGGACCGACTTTAAGGCAGATCATGTTGTGTTTTGTTTAGAAGGACGCAGCTGGCGCAAGGACTATTACGAGCCTTACAAACGCAATCGACAAGTAGCACGTGATGCACTAACGCCTACACAGCAAGAAGAAGACACAGTGTTTTGGGAAATGTTTGATGAGTTTAAAGACTTTGTAAGTACAAAGACTAACTGTACTGTAATGCGTCATCCGCAACTTGAAGCAGATGATCTTATTGCTGGTTGGGTACAAGCACATCCTAATGATAATCATGTTATTGTTAGTACTGATGGCGACTTTGCACAACTTATTGCACCTAATGTACAACAGTACAACGGTGTTAGTAATACTATTATTACACACGAAGGCTACTTTGACGATAAGAAGCGTGAGCCTGTTATTGACAAGAAAACAAAAGAGCCTAAGCCTGCGCCCGATCCTGCATTTATGTTGTTTGAAAAGTGTATGCGTGGCGACACTAGCGACAACGTGTTTAGTGCATACCCTGGTGTACGTAAGAAAGGCACTAAGAACAAAGTGGGCCTTATTGAAGCATTTGCAGACAAAGACAACAAAGGCTACAATTGGAATAACATGATGCTACAGCGTTGGACTGATCATGAAGGTGTAGAGCATCGTGTGCTTGATGACTACACACGTAATGTTGTACTGTGCGATTTAACTGCACAGCCCGACGACATTAGAGAGATAATTAATAACACTGTTGCAGAGAATGCAGTATCTAAAGACGTATCGCAAGTAGGAATGCGTCTTTTGAAGTTTTGTGCTAAATGGGATATGCAACGTATTGCAGATCAGGCGGCACAGTATGCAGAACCATTACAAGCGAGGTATAAATGAACTTTAAAGCTAAACCGGTATTAGAAGATAAATTTTGGATTGTTGAACAAGAAGGTGTAAAAATAGGCACTCTTAGCAAAAACGAAGAAGGCTTTGTTGTAAATAGTGCAGGTAAAATTGATCTATATAAAACTGAAAGACAACTTAAGAAAACATATGGTAGCAATTTCTTAGTTGCAAATATCAAAGATACCACAGGCAATACTACTAAAGATGTTCACGGTTATCCTACTAGAACAATGCCTTATAATAGTATGTTTGATATACAGCGTAAATTACCTTTGTTTACTAAAAGTCAAAAATCAAAAAGTGTATATTGTGCAGGATACTACTTGATTAAATTTAATGTTAATTGGTTAAAGAGTTATTGTCCAAAGTTAATTACTGTTGAGCGCAATGAATACATGGGTCCGTATAAAACAGAACTAGAAATGAAAATGGCGCTAAATCATGTCAACAGATCCGATTAACACAATGCCTATTCAGCAACTTATTCAAATAGTAAAAGTTGCTGAACAAGGTAGAGCAAAAGAAGTTAGACTAGATATTGCACAAGCAAAGACTCTTGCATTTACGTTAGGCGAAGTTATGGCAAGATTACACGGAGATTTAGAAGAAGTTTTAGATAAAAAAATTGAAAAACTTAATCAAGATCAAACTATAGAAATAAATATGGATTCGGGTGCCTGGTAAAAAAGATAAATATATGCGTAGTTAATATAAGGAATCACGCATATGAGTCGACCAAAGCCTAAAATTAAATTAGAATATACAAATAAGGTGACATACAAGTGCGAACAGGTTTTAGACGCTGAAGCAATTTGGGCTGTATTCTACCAAGATAGACCATTTAATTTAAAAAGTAGCAATAGCCTAACAGGGTATCCTGGACCTAAATATAAAAAAACTAGTTTTTCAAATCCAGGACATGCTTATAACTTATCAAAAAAATTAAACGATATGTTTAATACAGATGCATTTGCTGTTTATAAATTAACAGCAGGTGAAAAACTACAATAATGAATAAAATAACTTACACAAAACTTTTTTTAAAAGAATTAGGAAAAAGTTATAATGATCTTAGTGTAAAAGAGCATATGCCATTATGGTGGTATAATACAAGACAGAAGGATGTAGGTGGATTAAGACTCACCGAAGACGGCTTTGATATCATAAACCAAATAGGCATACAAACATACGATATACCTTATCCAAGAGATGTTCCTATAACTACACAGATTATAATACATCTTGATAAGTTTATCGATTGTCCTTACTATTTAACAGCCCGAAGTCTTACAGTCACCAACGAACGCAAGGCTGTTGAACTAGGATTGTTTAGCGGCGATCTACGCAAGTACGGACTAACTAAAGCAATGTCAAGGTCAAAGAAAGATGAGAATTGATCTACACGGATTGCATATCCAAAACGGCTGGCGGCATTTCAATCAACAAATAGAAGAAGCATATCTCGAAGGATATAAGAAATGCCATGTTATTACAGGGCAAGGTGCTATGATGCGTGAAATACATACGTGGGCCGATAATCACATACGCATTAAGGAATGTGTTCAAACCAAACATAATCCCGGAAGTTTTTCTATAAAATTAAAAAAAAGAGGTTGACCTTCTGAGTTTAATGTACTATTGTAGTGTTAAACGTAATAGGCACAGAAGGCACAAATGAAACATTTATTATTAGCACTTGCACTTACTGGAACTGCTGCACATGCAGATCCAGGTTATTTAAATCAAGCAGGCTGTCATTATGGCACCACAGACGGATGGCGAGGTATGTGGCACTGCCATCATATGGCACGTTCGTATTATAATGACCGAGGACTTCAAACAGATCCTCCAGTTGTAGGTGATCCAGTACACGACCGTTTAAATAATCGTCGAACAAACTACAACAATCATAATCATAATCATAACAATAATAATAACGATGCACTAAATGTATTGCTTGGTATTATTGTTTTAGATGCACTTTTAGGAAAATAAAGGTTGACACTATAGCGCACTCGTGCTATAGTGTATGTATAGGGCAAATACACAAAGGGCAATACAATGTTTACATACAGCGATGATGTTATTTCAGATCTACACAAAGACGCTTATGGCTTCCGTCCATCGCAGCGTTTCTTTTATGACTGGGACACTTATACACCTGCAGAAAAGCAAGAATGCTGGGATACGATGTGCCGTGACATGGAACAGGCTGCGGCAGAAGAAAAAGTTCAAGAGGCAGCAGACGTTGCCAAGTTCGAAGACCGTGTGCAAGATGTTATTGCAATCGGCGCTGGCGACCGCACTACTGCACTCAAATGGATTGTAGAGCAAGAAACTTTCTACCACAGCCAAGATGTTGAACATTTTGTTTGGCAGCAAGGAATCTTGTTTACAGATTATGGCAAAAAACTTATCAAAGAAATTGCCGCTATTGTTAATTATAAGGAGTATTCACTATGATGAGTGTACAATGTCCAAAGTGTTATTTAGACAAACCGCTTGGTGCAAAAGTATGTCCAAACTGCGTACAAAAAGTCACAAGCAATGAAGTTTTTGACAATGAAGTAGTCAGCGTTTTTTGGTTAATTGTAATTGGTGCAATTATTTGGTTTCTTATTACTTGACAACACCACGAAACTGTAGTAAAGTAAAACATAGGCACTGATTAGAAAAGGAATACAAAATGTCAGAAGTAATTCGCACAGTATCACCCAACAAAGCAAAAAACGCATTACGCCATGCTATGGTTAAAAAGCGTCCAGTATTTTTGTGGGGTCCTCCAGGCATTGGTAAAAGTGACATCGTTGCACAGATTACCGATAGCCTAAGTAATTCACTATTAATCGATATTCGGTTGAGCCTTTGGGATCCAACCGATATTAAAGGCATTCCATATTTTGACAGTACAAATGTTAAAATGACATGGGGTGCTCCATCAGAACTGCCAGATGAAGAACTGGCAGCAAAATATGACAATATTGTTGTATTTTTTGACGAAATGAATTCGGCTGCTCCTGCTGTACAAGCGGCAGCGTATCAGTTGATTTTGAATCGTCGTGTCGGGCAATACAAGTTGCCAGACAATGTTATCATCGTTGCCGCGGGCAACCGTGAAGCGGATAAAGGTGTCACATACCGTATGCCGTCACCACTAGCTAATCGCTTTGTTCACATTGAATTGGCTGTCGACTTTGACGATTGGTTCCAGTGGGCCGTTGATAACAACATTCACAAGGATGTAGTTGGCTACTTGACTTTTTCTAAAAAAGACTTGTACGACTTTGATCCTAAGTCAGCCAGCCGTTCGTTTGCAACACCACGCTCGTGGAGTTTTGTAAGCGAATTGCTAGATGACAAACTTGACGATAACACAACCACTGACTTGGTAGCAGGTTCTGTTGGTGAAGGTTTAGGCGTCAAGTTTATGGCACACCGCAAAGTTGCATCTAGCATGCCTAATCCTACTGACATTCTTGCAGGTAAGGTAAAAGAGATGAACACGTCAGAAATCAGTGCCATGTATTCACTGACTGTTAGTCTTTGCTACGAACTAAAAGAATCGTCAGACAAAAATGATAAGAAGTTTGATTCAAAAGTTAATAACTTCTTGCGCTTTGCAATGGATAACTTCGAAACAGAATTAGTTGTTATGGGTATTAAATTAGCACTTACGCAGTATGCGTTGCCAATTGATCCAGACGAAGTTGCATGTTTTGATGAATTCCATAACCGATATGGTAAGTATATTAAAGCGGCACAAGCGGTGTAATTTGGTTAAAATGGGTGGTCTAGGCTGCCCATTTTTTCTATTTAAGGTTGACAATCTTATTAAATATGTTATATTAATGTTAAGCACTGATATAAGAGGTACAATATGTCTACTAAAGATACAGCAAGTAAGCTAAAAAACTGGGAACCTAATCCAGATATCACTGAAGCAGAACTAGACGAAATGCGCAAGGATGTACTTGACCGCATTATTATTGCTCGTGTAGGTTTACTACTACGCCATCCGTTTTTTGGTAATATGGCAACACGTCTGCGTATTCAAGCAGCCGACGAATGGTGTCCTACTGCCGCAGTAGACGGACGCAATTTGTACTTTAACACTCAGTTCTTTAATGCAATGAACAATAAAGAAATTGAGTTTGTTATTGCACACGAAATTTTGCACTGTGTATTTGATCACTTAGGTCGTCGAGATGATCGTGATCCTAAACTTTACAACATTGCCGCAGACTACATTGTTAATAATCTACTAGTACGTGATCGTATTGGTGAAAAACCCAGTATTGTAGATTGCTTCCAAGACTTTAAATACGAAGGTTGGACTTCAGAAGAAGTGTATGACGACTTGTTTGAAGAAGCTAAAAAGAACGGTGAAGAGTATTTAAAGCAACTTGGCGAAATGCTAGACGAACACCTTGACATGGAAGGCGACGGTGACGAAGAAGGCGATAGCAAAGGAGAAGGCAAAAGCAAAGGCAAAGGTCGGCCTAAGTATAGCAAAGACGAAATGGATCAAATACGTGACGAAATTAAAGAAGCAATGATTCAAGCATCTCAAACAGCAGGTGCAGGCAATACACCAGCAGGTGTGCAACGTCTTATTAAACAGTTAACAGAGCCTAAGATGAACTGGCGTGAACTATTGCGTCAACAGATTCAGAGTACTATTAAAAGTGATTATACATTTGCTAGACCAAATCGTAAAGGCTGGCATACTGGTGCAATTTTACCTGGCATGAACTTTCAAGACACAATTGATTTGTGCATTTGCATTGATATGTCAGGTTCTATTGGCAACGATCAAGGCAAAGACTTCTTAGGAGAAATTCAAGGTATTATGGATGAATACCAAGACTATAGAATTAAACTATGGTGTTTTGATACTTCAGTTTACAACGAACAAGATTTTAGTGCAGATGGCGGCGAAGACTTGCTAGACTACGAAATCTTAGGCGGTGGCGGAACTGACTTTATGGTGAACTGGCAGTATATGAAGGAACATGATATTCAGCCTAAAAAGTTCATTATGTTTACAGACGGCTATGCATGGGATAGCTGGGGTGACCCGGACTGGTGCGAAACTATCTTTATTATTCATAGTAATCATAATAAAAACTTAGAAGCACCGTTTGGCATTACTGCACACTACGACGAGGCTGCATGAAACTAAAAGAACCAAATCCGTTAGATATATTAAATATAAGGAGGGTAAAATTTTGTCCTCCTCACTTTTCTACAGTTGATGTTCAAAGAAAGTACAATATTGATAGAGCAATTTGCGACTGGATTGAAACAAATTTATCTGGTAGATATTTTTTTGGAAATGCAATAGGGTTTGATAAATCAAACAATCTTACACAAACAAATTTAGTAGGATTTGAACAGGCAAAAGAACTTAGTTTTTTTATGTTGGCTTGTCCACATTTGAAATACAATTAAAAAAGTCATTATAAGTATTATACAAGGAGTTAAAAAATGACAGAAAACACACAAGCAAATCAAAATGAATTGAACATTCAGGATTTAGCACTAGCACGGGCTGTGATCGAACTTTCAACTGAACGTGGCACGTTTAAAGCAAATGAGATTGCTAGTGTAGGTGCTTTATATAATAAACTTGATGCTTTCTTAAAAGAAGTAGAAGCACAAGCAAAAGCAGCACAAGAAGGTAAAGCGGCAGCACAAGAGGCTCCGGCACCAGCAATGGAGGAAACCAATGGCTCTTAAACACGTAGGCAGAGTAGCTGCCAATAAACGAAAAGTAGTTGTAGCATACAGAGTAATTCCAGGAGATCCTGAAAACTGCCTTGTAGTACAAACTGAAAATTTAAGTGCAGATGAACACGATGCACTAATTAAAGCAGTAGAATCAAATGCTGGTCAAAATGCATATGAGTTTGCAGAAGCAATGTCAAGAAATACATTGCCAGATGGACGCAATATGTTAGCAGGATTTAGCAAAACAGGCAAATTGAATAAGGTTCCTACTAGTAGTGTAGAAATGACACCTAACAACAATACAGCTATTGTTTTAGCAGATTTGAATAAAACTATTGCAGAACAGCAAGGCGTGACAGTAGCAGACTTAGCACTAAAAGGTCCAGACGGAAAAACTGTACAACCTGAAACAACTACAACTGAAGCAGCAGTTGATCCGGTAAAGGCATACACTGCTACAGAAGCAACTAGTACCGATGGTGTACTTGACGACGATGCATTGGCTGCACAATACCGCTCACAGGCAGATGCATTGTTTAAAGAAGCAAAAGCTCTAAGAGAACAAGCAGAAGAACTAGCGCCAACAAAAAAACGTACAACTAAGAAAAAAGAAACTAGTGACGCATAATAAAGACAGAGACGACTACTGGGATCAAATACTCAGCGAGATTGACATGGATTTCATTCCTATGGAGTATATGTCAACAGTAGTCGTCAAATTTACCGATGGTAAAGAATGGGAAATTGATATAACTAGATCTCAACAAAACGATTTAGATATTGAAAATATATTAGACGAATTTTTTGAAGAGTACGAAGATACAATCGATACAGTTGATTTTAGATTAGATCTTAAACAACTCAAAAAAGACATAGGAAAACGTACTCATAGGTTTCTAAAGCTGAATAAATAATGTATGATTACCGAGATTGATATAGATATCGATTATGTTAAAATTTCCAAAACATACAAAGCCTTAAATGTCGATAACTTAATAACACCAAGTTTAAAACAACTATCTATACAGTGTAGACCAGACTGCTCTAGCAACAATCAATTATATGAAAGTTGCGGCAGTCTTTTTTATGACTGGTCTGCATATGATAAGAATCCAAATGGCAAACTACCTTTAAGAAAAACCATTTATAAACAAAGCGACTTTAGTGTAGTCTGTGACTTATTTAAAAATACTTACTTTGAAACTGTTATAAGTAATATACAAACACAATATAATATTGTAAGAGGTAGGTTTATGCGTATGGAACATAAAACATGCCTTACCTACCACAAAGATCAAACCAAACGTATTCATATTCCTGTTTATACAAACAACGATTGTATGATGATTATCGATGACAAAGTCTGCAGAATGCCATTTGGAAGCACATATCTTGTTGATACAACATTACCACATACAGCATTAAATGCAAGTAAAGATCCAAGAGTACACCTTGTATTTTGTGTAAATACTGTTTAATATGATAAATATATAAAACAGTACATTACCTAGGAGAATATAATGGCTTTAAAGCTGAGACGTGGAATTAGTGCAAACCGTACAAACATTGTGCCTGCAGAAGGCGAACTCATTTACACTACTGATACAAAAGTAATTTATGTAGGAGACGGCTCTACACCAGGAGGCAACGTTGTGACTAGTAGCGGCGGCGGTGGTGGCGAGATAACAGGTATTACCGATAATACAACTGGTCCAGTTATGACTTTAAACGATACTGATATAACTTTAGGTCAGGATTTAATCTTAGGAGGTAATATTGATATTACTAATCATCAAATTGACGGTGACGGTGATATTAATATATCAGGAGACATTACAGCAAGCGGTTTAGGTACTGGAATAATTACTGCTAATAGTTTTGTAGGTGACGGTAGTGCATTAACAGGTATTGTTTCTACTGGACCATTTGTAGGTGATTTAACTGGTAGTGTATTTGCAGATGATAGTACGAGAATAATTGACGGAACAGATGCAACTATATTTGCCAATAGTATTACTGTTCCTGTAATATCCTCGTCCACTAACACAATTAGTTTAGGTAATTCAAGTGCTGCTACGTCATCGAAAGTAATGTTAGATTCAGTTGACGAATCATCTATATTAACACTTTTAAGATCAAGTGCAGATGATTTAACAGGGCAAGATACTATCAATTATGGTACAATACAATTTGGTAGAGAAGATGCAAACGGTTTTACATATACAGGTAATATTATTTCTAGAGAAAATGCATTGTTATTTGCATCTACTTCCACAGGTGATTTTGCTACAGCAGCAAACTATCTAGCATGGAAAGAACAAAAACTAGGTATAGGAACAATTACTCCAACTGAAGCTCTTGATGTAGTAGGTAATGCAAATGTATCAGGCACACTCACAGCAGATACTATCGTAAGTAATGCAGCAGGTACACCAGAACTTTCAAGTGCTACGGGCATTGTTATAACAGCAGCAAACGACTTTGAAGTTGATGCAGCAAATATGCAAATTGACGACACTGATGTAAAATTAAAACTAGACTTACAAATCGAAGGTGTAGAAATGCTAGGCCGAGTAGCATCAAATGATGCAACAGCATTTATACCAGCAGTTGTTAGTTCACCTATTCTTAGTAGTATTGCAGGCACCGATACATTAGATGGTACAGACCGTGTTAAAGAAGTACTAAGATACGATTATGATAGATATACATCAGGTGGCGAAATATTAATAGCAATTAACGATTACGGTACATCTACAGGAGCAGACCAGTTCCTTGTTAAAAAATTCTTATTCCACGATAGTGCAGGTGACGGTAGTGCATTTGTAGTGACTGAAATAGGCAGTGGTGGCAATGCAGGACTATTTACAAGTTTAACAGTAGCTAGTGTCGAAGATGCAGGCAACTTCTTCCTTACATTTACACTTAGATCGCCAGATGCTGCTATCACAGGTGCAAGTATGCTTGTTACAGGACAAACAACATTTACATCTAATCCGCTTGCAGCTTCAGTAAGTGGTTATTAAGGATCAAAAATGACTGAAAAGTATTATCAACTCGGCACACATAATGCAGAACAATTTAATGAATTACACGATTTATTATGCGAAACAACAGATAATATCGCTAATATTCCAAATAGAGAATGTACTTGTTTTGACCATAAAGTGCATTCACCTACTCGTGGAACTTTTATGCTTACAGACGAAGAAGCAACTGCACTAAAAGCCGATAGTAGAATAAAATTTATTAACATTGACTATACATTATATCCCGATGATTACAAACCACCACCAGAAGAATTACAAGCATCTAGTGTTCCGCTTCTTAATAGATATCAAGGCACTGTAAAATTATACAGAGAACACGAAACTTCAGATACTTTACCAGCAACTCCTGATGCAACTGATGTAAATAGAGCACCGTGGAGTTTAACACGTCATGCTCAAAAGCGTGACCCATGGGTAGAAAACGGTCAAGCAGACAATTATGTTTACGAATCTTCAATTACACAATACGGTGACGGGTTAGATGTAGATGTAATTGTAGCCGACGATGGTGCAGGCTGGATGGGTCATCCTGAATTTCAAAACAACTGCACAGACAGCGTAGCACCCGAAGGATATACTGGAGGTAATGTATTAGCAGGCAATGGTACTTGTGATATCTTAGATCTAATTTTAGATGGACCTTTATACTTAGATCCAGATTATTTTAATCCTACACCTGCAACTTTTAGTAGAGGCATTTTTGGCGCTCCGGGCGAATTAAGTAATTACACATTATACACTGGACAAGATCGTAATGGCAGCGGTGGCGGACTTGATGCTCCTTTAAATATTTACGTAGGCGATACCTTAAGAATATCTAATACAAGTCCAGATGGAAATCATCCATTATATATTAAAACTGCTCCAACTGCTGGTACAGACGATCTAGCGCCAAATACTACCGGGCAAGGTGCAATAAACAGCGGAACTGTTGTTTTTACACCAACCGAAGCAGGAACATATTATTATCAGTGTAGTACTCATGCAAATATGGGCGGAACTATTACCGTTGTACTTGGTGACAAAATCGAAGAACGCTGGGACGGAACTATTGTTCCAAAAGAGGCAAATGCAAGACTATGGTGGCAAAGTACTGCATACCGAAGTAGTGTGTTTAATACAAAGTTTCCAAATGCAGGCGCTACTACTCCTATGCCAAGCACATATACACGTTCTAACTGTAATGGCAGTAATACTGCACAGAGTGCTGTAGGGCAGCACTGTACGCCCTGTATGGCGCTTACATACGGTAGAACACAAGGATGGGCATACAACGCTAACAAATGGGCATTAAACTTATATGGTACATACGGTAGTGATATCGAAAGAGGCTTTGATGCACAAAAAATCTTTCACAATACAAAACCAACTAATAGTAAGTACGGAACAAAGAATCCAACAGTAAGTTCAAACAGTTGGGGATATAGAGCAACCAAAGCAGGCGGCACTAATTACTATCATTTCAGAGGCGCTGATCCTGTATCTTATACTTCCGAACCTACATTTATATCGCATATGGGAACACAAGGCGATGCCGGACGTTGGAAAAGTGAAATGAAAACAAACTCACTTACTACAGCATTAGATGAACTTTGTGACAGCGGTGTTATATTTGTATGTGCTGCCGGTAATAGTAATCAAAAACAAGTAAATTGGGGTCATCAAGACTTTGATAATTACATTGCAACCAATGCTACAGATACATTAGAAGAAAGTAGTTATAGTGAATTTAGTGTTGCAGTGACTGGTACAACCAATAGACGTGGATTTCCACAACAAGGTGGTAAGACTGTTGACGGTGATACTGGCGAAGTTACTTATAAAACAATCAACATTGGTGCGCTAGACGACGACTATGCTACTGGTAATAAAGAACGTAAGGTAGGTTATAGTGATAGAGGCGAAGGTATCGATGCATATTTTGCAGCAGATGGAATTCTAGCAGCAAATAGATCATACACATCAGAAGGTGTATATCCGGTGACATATCCTGGATTTACTGCTAATAGCGGTAGCGGTGCAGGTGTTCCAGAAGATTGTGCGTTTAGCGGAACAAGTGCTGCATGTCCTGTGGGTGCAGGATTTATTTCTACATTAATAGGATTAAATAGAAACTGGACACATACTGATGTAAAGAATTATCTTAGTAATTTAGATAACCAAACTGAAGAAGATTTTTACTATGGCACAGAATCTACAAGTGCAAATGATGCTAACTGGACTGACTATCCTAGTTTAGAAGGCGGACCGGCAAAAGTTGGATATCAAGCAGCTATAACTCAAACCACAGCACCTAAGCGTCAAGCAAATATAGGCCCAGGTTTAAATATTACAGGTATAAATCTTAACCGTATTGATAGGTTTGACAGAGGTCGTTAAACAAGAGATATTTTTATAAAATTTAACCATTTAGAAATGCCCGACTGTATACAAACACTGTTGGGTATTTCTTTTTTTAACAAAGTTTTAAGATATTCAGTATTAACAATTGACCACATATCATTCCAGTTATTAGGAAGAATATCAACAATAGTATCATGATTTAAAATATAGTAGTAGTTGGTCTTTTGCATATTTTTAATAACATCGTCACTAATATAGATAGGTTTATATTGTTTTACGTTTTCAAAAAAATCCATATTTTGTGTATCTATATAGGTAAAATATAAAACTGCTCCGGTGCTTACTAAGTTCTTTATGCAATATACCATCTCTTCAATTGAATGATGAGTAAAGACACTATTTGCAAATACAATATCATAATTAGGCAAAGATGGAAACGGTTCATTTAAATTACCATTTTGATTATATGCAGGATGCATTCTGTTCCAGTGTACACTTTTTACACCACTAGGCAACTGATCTAATCCAGGACGACTTATATCTAAACAAGTATAATTTTCTTTTAGGATTTTGCCATTACTTCCTTTGATTAAGTTTCCGTGATTTCCACCAAAATCTAAAATAGTTTTGTCTTGATAATCTTCGACAAGACTATCAAACAATCCAAATGTATCAGACTTTGTTTTAAATACTTCTCTATCTAATTCAAGTGTCAATGTTAAATATATCTTCTTCTAAGCCGTTTATTCTTTCTAAAAAGTCAGCGTAATGTATTTCTTCATTCATACTTAATCTAAAAAATAATCTTTCATCTAACGAATCAACTTGGTGAGTTTTGCTTACATTTAAAACAGCACACCTATAATTAAATTCGTGTGTATGTTCAAAAACAATAGGCGCAGTTCCTTGCAGTAGTACATTTATACAAACATTTGTTCCGTAATCTACATGTGGCTTTAAACTTGTATTTGCAACTTGTCTAACATATCTAGGTTTTACTTCGCATTTGATTTTTGCAGCTAAAGAATTTGCAATAATATTTGCATACTTGCAGTCTTCAACATCAGATAATCTTATTATATCTAAGTAATCTAAAGTCTTATCACCTGCAGAATACTTTCTTGCCTTATTTTCGTGTAAATAAAATTCTTCTTTTAATGCTGCAAAAACATTATCTGCTATTGGTAAATGAGTTAAATATTTTTCCATTGTACACCTTGTATATAAATATAGTGTATTTATTAATAAGGTAGTTTAATGAAATATTTTCAAGATATCGATTTGCCAACATACAAAAACTTAGACAAAGAATTAAAAGATTTAAATGTCAAGTGGTTTGAACATGCTAATCCTTTGCAGGCTGCACAAATTTGTTTAAATGCACCCAACGGATATACAGATGACCCAAGTTTTGGCTCTGGGTATTTTATAAATGTAAAAGATAATGCAGGCACATTTGTAAGATTTACAGACAAAGGCGAAGAACATATTCATTTATCTTCTGACAATTTGAAAAACTGGCTTATTTGCGATGTATTTAAAAATACAGTGTTTGAAGAAATTTTTAATATGATTAACAAAGAGTATCGTGCAGCTAGAATACGTTTTATGAAATCAAAACCTAATACAGCCATGAACTGGCATAAAGATCCTATTCCAAGACTTCATTATCCTATACAAACACAGCAAGGTTGCCTTATGGTAATTGAAGATGAAGTATATCATATGCCCTTAAACAAGTGGACAATAGCCCAAACACACAAAGGGTTTCATACTGCAATTAATTGTAGCAGAGAAGAACGTATACATCTTGTTGCTGATGTATTACCTAAGACCTAAGAAAGATTCGACTTTTGAATAATAAGTTTTTTCCATGTAATCTCTTGAATACTGTATTATCTCATCATCATACAAAGAATCGTAAGTTTTATTTCGTAATTCATCAAATGTAAAACCTAATGCTTGATAAAACATCAACATAAACGATGAAACTTTATAATCTACAAGAACACGGTTTTGTAGTTCACTTGCCAAAGATATAGCTTGATCGCTATCCCAATCTTTATTTTTCCATGTGTTGTCTTCATTGTTTACATCATACCCGTAGAATTCTGCATTTTGAGATAACACAGATGCAGTTCCTAGTTCTAAGGGACTAAAACTAAACGAATCAAACAAATCCTTTCTTTGAAACAAAATTTGTGTCCAATGTTGAATTGTTTGTTTAGTGTCTTTTGGTAGCCCAATGATAAAACTTCCAAATACACTTAGTTTATAATCGAATGCAATTTTTGATTGTTCTATAGTATCAAAGATTTTTTCTCTTGTACAACCTTTACCGATAGCTTTGGCTGCTTCTAAATTAAGAGACTCTACTCCTAAAAACCAAGCACAAACATTTATACGTCTTAACAAATCAATTTGTTCAGGAAAAGCAGCAACTAAGTCAATACGTATAAAAGCACTAAATTGTAAATCTTTTATTCCAGTTTCTTCAATTGCTTCTGCTACAATTTCTAATTTTTCAGTTTGTTCATTGAATGTATCGTCTATAATTACGTATTTGGTTGTTCCGTATAATTCGTAATTTAGCAACAACTCCTCTTTTATACGTTCTTTGCAACGTAAAAAACTTTTATCGCCTTTTTTCTTTCCAATTAAAGGATATGCACAAAACTTACATCTAAAAATACACCCACGACCAAACTCAATGCCCATTGCGTCCTCTGGTCCCCAAAAATCTTCAGGAATATAATTGATTTCAGAGTTTCTAAAATCAAATAAGTCGCCTTTTGTATCATAATCAATAATGTGCGGAGTAGTGCCTAGCTCTTTGTTATAGTTTACTTCTTTATTTTCTCTTAAATCTCTTGTTAAGTCAATAGCAGGGACTTCAGCCATGCCTACAATGTAATAATCTATACAATCTTTAACGTCTTCGGCACGTTTTGTATCCATTACACCACCGTAGACAGTTTTTACTCCTTTGGATCTTACATAGTCTGTAAGATCTTTTATTGCTTCGTCTTCAATTGGCCATGTCCAAAGAATATTTTTACGGATAGTATCTCTTGAATGTTTTTTACGTACAACATCTTTTGCTTTACGCATATACAACGACGAGCTAAATCCTGCCCATAAAGTATTTTCGCCTATTAATTTATCAAGGACTTGATTAATATTTCCTTTACGTATAAAATGAGTAAAATTATTTAATACAAAGACACTATACCCTTCATTTCTTAAAGCTGAAGCAATCTTGTATGCACCTACTGCTCTTGCAACTTGAAATAGAGGATCTCCGCCTTCAGTAAAAAGTATTACATCGTACATGTATTATCCTTTACGAGGCTTGTTAAAATCTACAGGAGTACCGTCTCGACCGGTATACCAAAGCCATCCGTTATCTTCTACAACTGTATCTTTGGTGTTATACCAATCGCTGTATACGCTATTATTACCCTTAACCCATAAACAATTACGGTCATCAACTTTGTATTTACAATTAAATATGTTTCCTAACACAGTTGATTTTTTTGGTGCTAGATTTTTTGCAGAATTTACATCAAACAAGTTTGTAAATTTATGCATTATTGCATTTACACCAATCTCTGTCATTCCCCATATAGTAATAACAGTAGCACCGGTATTTACAAACGCCTCGATAATATCAAATGTGACTGGTTCAGAACCTATTAAAAAAGTTTTGTTTGTTAAATCCAATTGTTGAAATCCTTTAGTAGCAATTACACCTTTGGCTTGCTTTGGCGTTAAGTGTGTATGCGTATATTTATCAGCTACTTTAACATATCTATATGGATTAAACTTTTCTAAATCTATTTTTGCACCTGCAAGTAAACCAGGTATAGTTTGTGCAAATAATCCGCCTGCTTTTTCTAAATTTAAACAAGTGTAAATATAACTTGAAGAATCTATATCTTGCGTGTTGCAAGCATATTTTGCATCTGCTAATATTTTAGTTGGTGTTTGAAAAATTTGTTTAGGCGGGCCGGATGTACCAGATGAATATATATTAACACCATTTTGAATTATATTTTCAAAATACTTTTGATCAAAGTTGTCATAATGAGTGCAAACTGTCAATATTATTTCTCCTTTGCAAAACGTCTAAATAAACAGGAACATTTAATTTCCAAATGTTTTGCGGAATACCCATTACAGCATCTATTCCTTGATGCGAAACTAAATTACTTTTTTCTAAAACAAAATAAAGTTTATTCAATTTAAGCATTTTACCACTAGCATCATTATCCATATTAGTAGTAATATAAATGTTTTTATCTTTATACATATCAATAACTAGAGGTAAATGATATTTAAACATCCAGCAATTCATATGATTACGACTTAAACCGCCCGGTATAGAATAAAGTTGTGCGCCTCTAAATAAAGCTCTTACGCCGTTTCGCCAAGGATGAACTCCACTTATACCTACAATTTTTTCTTTATTGTATGTCACAAACCATTTGCCGCCAAGACCCAAACACCATGTAAATTTCATTGCTTTTAAAGAGTTATTATTGTTGTATCCTAACTTATCACAACTTTGCATAAACTCCTGCAAATCATCATTATCTGTTGTAATGGTATGTGTTATGCTCACGAAAATCTCATTTGTAAATCTTTATACACAGTAGTACTTCCAAACATAGCTGGTAATAATTCAGGTTCTTGCATAATTTCAAAATTATCAAATCTGTCTAATAGGCCATTTGTAATAATTTCTAAAAAATGCTTTACTAAAAAGTCACCTGTACAATGATGCGGTCCGTATGCAAGTGTGACAGGATTAGGCTCATGATCTCTTTCTAATTTAAACTGTAATGGATCTTTGAAATATTTAGGATCTCGATTAGCGCCATAGGTATAAAGCAATATTCTTCCTCCCATGTCAAATTTGTGTCCATGAAAATTTACATCTTCAGTTACATCTCGGATGCCGCCTTTGAGAGGAGCTAAACGAAGACTTTCTCTTGCAAAAGCCGGAACAAGAGATCTATCTTCTTTTACCTGCTTTACAATATCAGGATATTTACCAAAATTAAGCAATATGTTTTGATATAAACTTAATGAAAAAGTAGGAATAACTACAGTCCACAATGACTGTATAAACATATATGCCATTAATTCAGGATTGTCATTATATTCTGTTTGCTTATCGTTTAGACTACGTGTCATATTAATCATAGTATCAGCATCAGGATCAACATTATGATAATACTTAATTGCTTTGTCAACTATTTCTGCAAACATACTATAAAATTCTGTAGTTTCTGCTACAGGTCTATCGTAATCCCAGTCTGGATTAAAACTTGAGAATATATTTCCTGGTCTCATCCAATTGTGAAACCCTTTCTTAACTTCTTCCTCAGTGACATTGAGTATATGCCAAGGAAATTCAATAGTTTCAATTTGATTGTCAGTCACAGATTTACCAATAACATCGTATGTTTTAAATGTTGTATTTTTTTCAATACTATCTAAATTCTTATATAAATTATTTTTAAATATTTCAGTAAAATCATTAGCTCTACGTTTTATCCAATCAAGGCTATGTTTTTTAGCAAGAAAATGATGCGGGCCTTCTCTTAAAGTCAAAGCATATCCTGCTCGCCATATACCGCCCATCGGTGTTGGATCAAATGGTGCTGGACTTGTTTTAGCCAAACTAAAAACATCGTTCATCTTCGAAGCTTCTTTTAATTTATCCATACTGAATATAATCCAGTGTTTATATATAGGATGCCAAAAGAATCCACGTGGTTCGTTTTCAAAACAAAATGCAGCATGTTCGTCCATATTATACAAAAATGCAGGGTTTACTATATCAAAATCATTCTTTCTCATTTGAAATCCTTTTAGGTATTTTGCTATCAGCACTACTTACACAACTATCAGTCATACAAGGCATAGGCTTATCAAACAGTTTAAATCCTGTTTCAATATTACCTAATGGAACATCGTGACAGCTATAACTGCGCTTTACGCTTCCGTCTGGCTCACGTATAATAATACCTTGATATCCAGCGTTGCAACTCCAACCTTTAAACTTGTTGAAGTTAAAAGCATTAAAGCGTTCTGCTTGGTCCATGTACCATGCTTTGCCGTCTTTGTCTCTAAATTCTACTTGAAAATGCCACGGCACACTAGCATCTGGCTTGTGCATAACATCTTTTGGTATTTCAAATTTAGGCTTTGGACGTTCTGCCCACTTGCGTTTACTTTCTGTGTATGCACGTTGTGGCATGCCATTGTGCAAACGTTTTAGGTCCTCCGGTTTGTATCCATCAACCACCCTACTAGCAGTAGGGTCTGATTGCGGCTTGAGGGTGACGTTGATTCCTTGCTCGTGGAAGAACAAGGCGTTTTCCCAATCTCTTTCAAACCAGTCTGGAACCATAACCATATTGATTGTAATTTGTACATCGTGCTCCTGACAGAAGATTAGTTTATCTGCAAAGTCCTGCATCTTCTCACGTGTATTTAAGTGTTCTGTGTGCAGACTTGCTGTAATGCTGGCACGATGAAATGGCTTGACTGCTTCTACATACTGCTCAAACCAGCGCATATTGCGACTACAGTTTGATGTCATGTGTACACTGGTGTAGTTGGTGTTGTCTACGTCATCAGCCAAATGTTGTAGAATGTCCAAGTACCCAGGATGAAAAGTAGGCTCACCACCACTAAGACTAAAATGATAACTATTAAATCCGTTTTCACGTGCTTGCCTCTTTATCTCATCTATGGTCCGTAAGCATAGTTCTGTAGGACGGTGATCTTTACGGTCACTGCGGGCATAAGGCCAACAGTAGGAGCATTTGTAATTGCAGAATCTTCCGAGGAGCCAACTGACAGTGAATATATCACGATAGAGCAAAGTGCGCTGACCGACACTGACAATATCGTCAAAAGGTATTTTAGTAAAGTCATAGTTACTCCATTTTAAATCTTCTGTCATAGTTTATTATAACACCTTAAATTTTTTTTGTCAATAATTTATCTAGTTTATCATAAAAGTAATTTTCAAACAATTTTTTCCATGCCTCAGGAGATGCGTGAAAACCGTCAGCATATATTTTCTTATTTTCATATATAGAATTATCATTATAATTATATAATCTTCTTATTCTTGTATCCAGCACATAGTGGGTAATAAGTTCGACGTTATGCATTTTAAATTCATTTTGCACACGTCTGTCTTTTACAAGATAGTTATCAAAACTAAACCATAGAACCTTATGATTTTTACTTGTTATTAAAGCATTTAATGCTATTATTTTTGAAATAAGATCTTCTTCCTCTAGTGTTCTAATACTATCTATTTTTAATTTTAGCAAAGATTTTTCAATACGACGATCCCAATTGGTCATTCCTGAATCTAATTTTGATATGTTATAATATTCTATAAAAACATTAAACAATTTATAATTCCAAAAATTAGGAAAATTATCTACCATACTCCATGATTTATATTTTATATCTTCTTTACGCTTATATTCTTGATAACGTCCTAATTTTGGTATTTCTGCCAAAATTAGAATATTTTCATTTTGATGCTTGTTTATGATGCCATGTATCCTTGGAAAGTAACTTTCTATTCCTAGTGCAACTACTCCATAGTTGCACGATCCAACTTCATATCTTTCTGCAACTAGTTCAGAAAATGGATTAAATTCAGGAACTGTATGACTTGTACCATGCAGTACTATTTTTTTAAAATTTTCCAAATGCCCAATATCTTTCATGACACCACCAACAATCGCCGCATACTGTAGAATAGTTATTTGTTACATTTGCCAATCCTTCACAACTGCGTGTAAGAGGCAACAGAGTATCTACTAGTTTATGCTTTTTATATATTTTGGCTAATTGATCCTTAGTCATTTGTCCCCAGGGTCTGTACTGAGGAGGTATTTTTTTATTATCATGCACCATTTCCATAAAAATTTTAAACCCATCTTGTCGTTTTTTTACAGGACATGTTTCTACAATATCAATAATTTTGCCGTTTAATTCTATGGTAGCATCTTTAGTAGGCGCCATACTTGTTGCATTCATTTGTAAATCTATATTATGCAGTTTATATATTTCAAGTTGTGCTTCAGTAAAATAATCTGGCTCGGGCAATTCATAGTAATAAACATGATGTTTTTTTATTAAAGATGTTTTGAAGTACCCAACAATAAATCTAATAACACCTTGTGCAACTTGGGGGTTCCAATTATCTTTACGTGCATGTCCTAATGTTAATACATGTACATTTTTATCTTTTACGTTGTTTTCTTCAAGTGTTCGTATTAGTTCAAATAACATAATAGAACTATCAGCTCCACCGCTGCAATTAACTAAAATGTTATTGTAATCTTTTACAATATCAAACATCTATTTCTCCTAATCTTAATTTAATTGTTGGAATTATGTATTCCTTTAACACTTTTTTTTGCCAATATATATTCATATGTACACCATCATTTGACCAAGATTTTACCCTTCTAGGATTGTAATGCTGTTTAAGTTTGATAAGATGATATACACTTTTTATATCAGGATGATCATTAGGCAAATGTGTACCATTGTGAACAGTCCAGCATATATCAATAACATTGGCCATTTGACATATTTTTCTAGCATAATGTAAATCAATACAGGCAACCGTACCTGCTGCCATGTCATCGTGAAGAATTTGATTTACATCGCTCCATATTTTAAATTTAGGTTTTGGCACGTAATCTACATTTTTATGGTCAATCGAGGTGGTATAAATCGTTCCTTCATGCCATAAAGGACTATAAGATATCATATAATCTTTTTTCAAGCGTTCAAAGTTTACATTTGGGCTAGACGGTGTAGGCCAATACGGACCGTTGTATATATAACGGGTTCCTCTATTCACAATTCCTTCAATTAACACTGCATCTACTTTGTAATCTTCAACCAAATGCATTATACGATTAGCATACAATTCACTTCCTCGTCCAGGCATTGCTTTACATATAAATTCATGTTCTGGC
>Ga0181390_1000288_pt1 | contig 22359 bp, 18 predicted proteins | sample 13SPOviralmetaG_FD_130085 | JGI IMG/M metagenome (GOLD analysis project Ga0181390, IMG submission 130085) | Marine viral communities from the oligotrophic San Pedro Time Series (SPOT) site, San Pedro Channel, CA, USA - 13 SPOT_SRF_2010-07-21 | ecosystem: Environmental > Aquatic > Marine > Strait...
AGAATTTAATTTAGCTGCACTATCTTTAAAGAACTTCAACCGTTCAGGAATACCTGCAACCTGAGAGTACTTTCCTGACATACCTTTCCACAGTGAACTATTAAGTACCTCAGTAGCAGCCTCAAAATCACTATAAGACTGTCTATCAAACTCGATCTTTCCTTGACTTGCGAGACGGTTTTTAAGAAGTGTCCGTGCAGAAGCCCCTTCCTTCCACATAGCCTCAAAGTCACCACCGTAGTAGGTAGAAGCGACAGCTGCTAACTGTTGAAATACAGGATCATCTGTGTCAGTAAGGACAAACTTACCTGTTTCCTTGTCAATACCAATACCGGGTATTGTCTGTACACGACCTGCTGCAATACGTCCAAAGAGTGCTTGGTTATGTTGTAGTGCAGCACCCATTTGTGCTCGTAAGTTAGCTGCGATACGACCACTCTCTCCACCAGCTGCCTCAAGGGCTGCAAGACTATTTAGATTGTTGTTAGAAAACAAGCTATCCATGTACTTAGTAGACTGCTGGTCGTTTTGAGTGAGGGAGTAAGCTAAAGATGTCACACTAGAAGCATAGGCATTGACTGCCTCTGGGGTTGTGAGACCATTCTTAGGTAAAGATTGAATGACGCCACTGTGATAGGTCATGCTTCTTGCCTGTCTTACCAGATTTCTTTCTGAGAAAGCAGCGGCTACTTCTGGAGGAAATACTACATCAGCTGGAGGGACTGGAACAAGACCGTTATCACCAGATAATGCAGCACCACTAGGGGATACTCCCATCAATTCAAGAACAACTGGGTCTGGGTTCAATGATTTGTAGTCAACTGTCTCTGGCGTGTAGTCAGAAGCTATAGCAGCTTTTAAATCGTCTGTAGCATTCGCTGCAATTTGTGACATAAATCGTGGGTCTTTGAATGCCAATGCTGCAAGAGGGGAGTTACCATCCTTCAAGGCAATCTGAGCCATTAAAGTAGTAGCAGCTTCTGTTGCTCCCTTCATGTCGTAGTCCTGTAAGGCTTCAAAGGTTGCATCAATTGCGTCCAATCGACCCTTCATTATCTCCCATCTCTCTTGGGCTTCTTGACCAGCTGGCTTCTGGAAAGCAGGTTGAGATTTAAGAAGTACAAAAGCATCCCTCATCTGTTGTAAGCTACGTATATCGAAGTTGCCGCCAGCTTGTTCAACACGAAGGGCTGCACTTACTGTAGCTGTAAAACTGTCAAGTGTCTTGATGTTCTGATCGTAACCAGTATTCCAGTCGATGTTGCCTTGGAGTGTACCCGCATTGGTTGCTACTTGAAAGGCTGAGTAAGTTTCTACTGCTCGTTGAGCAGCCACTTCATTAGAGATAGTCTCCCCGTTAGCCTTGGCTTTCTCTAGTTCTTGCTGGATGTACCCTGCTTGGAAGGCCGCAGAGTTTTGATTAAACTGGTCTATCTTAATATCGACTAGAGAAGGTGCTTGCTTAGGGACAAAGAAAATATCTTGTCCGAGCTTTTGAGCTATTATACTTTTTTGTTGCTCATTCATATTTAAGTTAGCTAAATCAACAGCAACGTCTTGAGAAATAGAATCTAAAGACTCCTTAGCAGCTATGCGTTTATCAATATCAATTACTATATTTTTAAAGGCTGCATTATCCCTGTCAGATTGAGTAGCTTTAGTAGGTGTGGTTTGTGCTCTAGCAAAGGAAGCCCCAACATCTAACAAACCACCCACAACACCCGCAGCAATTGAGGTGTTAGATACTTGAGCAACTGGTTGAGGTGCGGCGGCTGCACCAGATACATTTTGATCTAGGGTAAATGGCATCTTATTCTCCTTGAGCAGCTTGTGCTGTAATTTGTGAACCTGCTGACTGCCCACGAGCACGCCTAACTAAGTCTGTCATAGTGTCTAACCGTACAACGGCCCTGTATAGTTTGGTTTGGTTCTCTGTTGAGAAGCCACCATCTTCAATAAGGTTAAGAGCATCGTTGTAAAGCTCCTTACCTTCTTTCATTTTATCAGGTTCTCCAGTAGAAATCAAGGCCAAACCTTTAGATGCCCAAGTATCTATTCGTCTACGGGCATCCTTGAACTTAGCATCCTCTTTGTAGGAGATATCTTTAGCATCGTAGAAGTTAAGGACTTTCATAGGGGTAGCACCACCAAAAACAGATGCTACAAGACCTAAACTAACCTCTTCTTCTGAGAAGGAACCAGCCATACTACGGCGTTTACTACGATACTCCCCAGTTTCAATTAACTCGACTACTTTAGAGTAAAGGTCAATTGTCTTTACCTCCCGCATCATTACCTTGAAATCTTCATAGGCTACCTGATTATGTCCACCGACCAAAGCTGAGAGAGTATTCCTCAAAGACTTTAGACCTTCCGTACCAATCTGTACTGATGGACCACCAAGGGTAGACCAGAGTGGGTCTTCAGCAAATAGTTCTGTGTACTGCTGAACAAGACCACCTAAAGGTGCGATACGTGTGCCTAAGGATACGTCTGTTCCTACGCCTTGAGACAGTACCCAATCAAACAAGCCAAACTTAACTGCGTTTAATGCAGCTGTAGAGTCTTGATCTTCTGGGTCAATACCTAAAGCTACCATTGCGGCTGTTACCCGTGGAGGAAAGCCCATACCTCGTGTTCCAAACATAACAGTATTGGTTGCAACCATACGAGCACGTTCTGCTTTAGTAAGATCACGACCAATCATTATGTTATCTAGGAAACGGTTGGTGTAGGACATCCACTGTGTAGCTAATCCCAAGATTGGGCCTTCCTGATAGGCACCTTTCTGCCCAGATGTCATACGGAAACTAAGAACCTGTTCACGGTTTGCTACGTACTGTAATCCTGTTTCACTGAAGACATCATCAGATACTTTTCTAGCACCATGTTCTACGACAGCAGTAGCAGCGGATGCAATACGTCCGTAAAGTTCACCAATCTTAAAGGGTGTTAGACCTCTTTCCAAAAGTTCGGAGGCTTTTGTCTGGCTGCTATTAAAAGTATCACCACTGCGTTCCAAAACAGACGTACCGATGATGTCTCTACCTGACTCACGCATGTACCGTACAGTATCTAACAACTCTTGCTTGGTCATACCAGTGAAACCATTGACATACATAGCATCAATGTCTTTAGCTGCTGCCTTAGGTGTCTTCAACATCAGGTGTGCTATGACTGGAGTAGCAGCCGTAGCCTTTGCACCAGCCTTAGGAGAGATAGCCATGATCTGTGCAACGTGAGAGGCATTGAGAACCATCTGGTCAGGGTTAAGGAAACCCATCTTTAGGTGAAAAGCAAAGGCTCTTGCCCTACCAGCTGCACCACCAATCCAGTCCTCAGGTTTTGTCTTCAAACCCTTACCAAAACCAAACACGCCTTCATCATACAGGCTCTGAGCCATCATAGTAAAAAGTGTATTCTCTTTGTCAGCCCTGTCATGCAGCCCAAGACGCCGTTTGATTACGTCCTGTTGGTCACGCATGTCTGCGTCTACTGACTTAGAACCTTTACCACCCTTAATACGTCCAAGACGAATGAAGTCTTCTGGGTTAGAAGGAATAGGTCCATCAAATTCTACGTTACCTAATCTCTTAGCTTTTAGAACCCAGCCATTGACAGCAGCCTGAGTTGCTTTATAATGAGTGTAACGGTAAGCAGAAGATTGGAACTGTTCTATGATGTTTGTGATAGGGTCTTGGTTGCCTACACGAGCACCGCCATACTCTAGTAGAGGAGTATCACCACGTTTACGGGACACACGCATAGACTGGTACTCACCTACAGTCATGCCTTGACCTTCTACGATCTCAGCATCAACCTTTTGATCCCTACGTTTCACCTCAAACTTAGCTGTAAAGGGTTCATCGTGCTTGGTAGCCAGTAACTTCAAGTCCTCAAAGTTCTTAATTGAACTAGGGTTCCAAGAGTTGTTGGCTACGATAACTGCATTAACACGAGCAAGGTCATCCCCTGAGATACCTAAGTCTTTTATGTGTTTAATACCTGTAGATTTAAAGATAGGGGATAGTACATCGGCAATGTTGTTAAGTTCTTTAGAAGCCTTTTCAGCATTCTTGGCACTGAATGAACCTATGAGAGTACGGAAACCTTTTGTAGCTTTCTTACCTCCAGCAAGAACTGGCTCAAACACAGACCCAACAAAGAAGTTAATGGTCTCGTTGTTTCGTGAACCGCCTACGTTGTATCCTAGTACATCTGACTTTTGAGGTACACGAGCATCTACAACATCTGTAACATACTGGTAGTTTGTACCGTCAGGAGTTTTGTATGGTTGATCCAGTTTGTATACAACTCTCTCAGCAGTTTGAGAACCTTTAATACGACCCTGTAATCGGCTGTACACAACGTCATCGTCAGCTGCCTTAGCAATAACACCGATACCATCATAGCCTGTATTGATAGTTACTGCCCAACCACCCCGGTTAGTTACATTCTTTAGTATCTCAGTAGCTTTGACATTCCAAGCTGCGTTGTTGAAGTCAGTAAGAGCACGGTAGGCAGTGAGTTGCTTTTCAGTAGGCATCTTACCAGTAACTTGAAAGAAGTCCATTGTGAACTTCTCTGAACTAGGAGCACCTCTCTGTGCAGCTAAGTCTACTTCTGCATCACCTTCGATGTTATCACGGTAACGTGTCATTACCTTGTTAACTTCTTCATACTCCTGTTTACTTAGGCTACGAATGTCTTTAAAAGACTTGTCAGCAATCTTACTTACACGAGAAACAAGCCCTTCAGCTGCGTTAATCATAAATCCTACACGAGGTCCAACAGTAGTTTGACCAGCTGAGAACAATCTAGCTGCTGCCCTTTTAACAAAGCCCTCATCTACTGTTACGTCTTCCAACTCTTTAGCTAGTCGGCTAGTGTCAATACGTTCCTCATACCGCAAGTACCAGCCACGTTTGTTTTCTTTTAATCCATAACCCTTTTCTAAGTCATCGGCATTACGGCGTACAGGTGTGTAACGAGGATCGAAGTTAACGGCTTCTTGTGCCTCTTTCTTAGTAGCAAAAGCTGCACCGTTCTCTGACTTACCTAAAATTGCTGAATAGATGAAGTTGTCTGAGTCCTCAGCCCGTCTACGAGATAACTTTACAAAGGCATTAGTTGAACTAGCCATAAGACGATTAGCTACTTTCTCCGTAGCCTCGTTTAGACTCTCTATTGTAAATGTCTTACCAGAGAAAGGAGACTGCATGATGCGTGACATATCGTCAAACAGCATTGATGCCTTGGTTCCCTCAATAACTGTAGCCGAATGAGGTACTGGTGTAGCAGGATTAGGGTCTAGTGTTGTGGGTCCAGCCTTACCAGATACGGAGCTAGGGGCTTGACCTGTGTTGTGCTGAATAATTGTAGCTTTAGCACCAGCTACGTCACCCTTAGTGGCTGTCACAACCTCAGATGCTGACTTAGCTTTAAGAACATTCTCTATAGTTTCACGAGTAGAGGCTGAACCTGTGATAAGTTTACGACCACCTGTGGTTATTAATCGACCAGCTACCCTAGTAGCGCCAAGAGTAGCAATATCTATTAAAGCTAGAAGTTGATTGAACCCAGCATTCTCGTCAGTACCAAAGTTATCTACAAGTTCTTGCGCATCCTTCAAACCCTCGTACTCACGAATGTTAAATAGGCCTTTACTCTCTATATTGTCTAGCTCTGTTTCCCAATAGGTATCAAACTCTTCTGGTTCCATGAACAGTGTGTCAGCATACTCTTTAGACTTTGAAGAGTCATTGCGAATAGCTAACTCAAACACACCGATTGTGAAGTCTCGTACAGTGTTTAGAGTACCAGCAGCCAACCACTTAAAAGTAGATGGATCATTCTTCTCTAGCCGTTCAGCAATACGCTTGTTAATCAACTCATAGTTAGTCAACATACGTAGAGTTTCTTGGTTAACCGTATCATCGTCAACCATCATAATACTTGAGAAGATAAACTCACGAGGGGAGACAGCTACCTGCTTACGGTCCACATGTTCCTGTGCTAAACGGCCAGCCTCTTCTACAGGTACACCCGCATCGTAAAGTGTCTCAAGGAATACGTTAAGGTCAGGGAATTGTTTAGCTAATCCCTCGTGTGTCATATCCTCAGAAAGACGAGCCTCTGATATTACAGCAGGGTCAACTTCAAGTAGTAAGGATTGTTCCTCTACTTTTTGTTTTTCAAGAGGAGAAGTAGGATCGAGAGGTTCTTTCTGCTCTACTTCAGAAACATTTTCCGAATCTGCTAGTAGTTCCTCTAAGGAAACGATGCTATTCATTTGTTTTCCTTACGGTTGAGTAGGAGTGCTGGGTGCGTTACCTACTGATGTGCTGCTAAAGTCAGCCTGAGAAAAACCCAACTTTGCAATACCAAAACCTAATTTTGAAATGTCGGAATACTTCTGAGCTTGTGCTTGAAACATACCTATCTCAGAAGTCAAGCCACTCATTTGTGTACCAAAACCTAGCTCTGAACCTAGGGCAGATCGACCAGCACCTGTGGCTCCAGCAAGACCTGAGCTTTGTGCTGTACCCGCAGCCTGTGCAGAAGCTCGTGATCGTGCAGAAGCTAAGATATTAGACCGAATAGCAGCCCTACGTTGCCTTTTGGCTTGTAACTGTTGAGCACGAGATTGAGCTTCAGCCGCTTTTTGCGCTGCCTTCCCAGATTTAACTGCTCCAGCTACTCCTGCAACTGCACCAGCTACAACAATACCTCCAACTACTGTTGCAGCAGCAGTACCTGCTAAAGCTGTTGCTCCAACGCCAGTTAAAATTGCGGCTCCTATTGTTGAAAATACAGCCATTTTAAAACTCCTTCATGTACTGGGTTTCAGCTTTAGTGTAACCCTTTTTTTCGTATATCTCTGATAAGTCTGTTATATTCTCAAGGTAGGTCATACCAACGTACTTCACACCCTTCGACAAAGCCCACTCTTCGTATGCTTTCATAAGCCTGAAACCTGCCGTGCTGTTCCTGTACTCTTTACTGACGAACCAAGCTACCTCTGTTGAAATCTTTTCTGAAGAGAAAAAAGGTTCTGCGTACATTCCACATATGAAACCAACTACCTCATCTTCTCGTTCAGCAACAAGAGTAACAAAGTTCTCTAAAGGTATTGTTTGTACAAAGACTTGTTGTGTTTTCTTTGCGTCCCAAGAGTAAGGTACTTTAGACTCTTTGTGAAATTGTTTGAAGAGGATTAAGCAGTCCAGTGCATCTTCTTCTGTAGCTTCTCTAATGTTAATAGGTGTTGTTTTTACCACCAAGTACCTCATATCCTACTAGGTGAAAGTCTTTACCTGTTGCACTCTCGAACCTAAGTTTCATTGAACGACCACGACCACGTACCTTAGACTTAGTAACAACTGTATCTGAAGGATAGTTAATAGACCCTAGATCGTCTGGGTCTACTATCGGGACATCCTTTAATTTGTATATTTCTCTTGGAGTAGAGTTTGTTTTATTAAGGTTCCAAGACACAGACATCAAACAACTAGAGGGATTGATAAACTCGTATCCTGCTCCACTCGCTGTGTAACCGTCTTCAGTTACTCGCATGTACGTTGTGATGTAAGGAGCAGTCTTGAATGTTGTCATGTCACCCATGAAATCGTAACCTGCTTCAGCATAACTCTTGTAGTCTGCTTCACCCCAATCAAGGTAGCTGTCACCACGGAATGTAGCAAAGGTCATCTTACCTGTTACACCATCTCGTACAAGAACTTTGATCTCACTGTCACCCTGTAAGTAGTCTCTGTAAAGAGTAGCTACTACATCGTCTGATCCATTAACTATAGTATCGGAACCATTTACAACCTGAGTTTCCGTAAATGTAGAACCAAGACCTGCGTAGTAAGAAGTGCCAATTATGTAGCTAGTATCTGAATCCTGATCCTCTACTCTCCAAGGATAGAAAGCCTGTAGAGATAAGTCCATAATTAAAATATTATTATACTTGTAATCTATAATCTCATCGTTATCTGGATAAAACCAGAATACACGTTGATTAATTCTATCAAACTCTACATGTATCTGAGCTTTCTTTTCGTTAGCAATACTATCCCAAAAGGTCTGAATAGTAGATAAAGAAAGGTTCTGTGCTCTAGGTACGTTTAGGCTCTCACTTTGTTGAATAGCATGGATACCTGTCTTACTCCACCAAACAGGTAAACCGTCAGCAACTGTAAAGGTATTCTCATTAGATAGGCCGACATCACTAATGCGAGTAATGGCGTACTCTGTGGCACGGAACACGTTGTCAACACCAGCAACAGCCCACACACCGTTCTCAGCAAACACTAAGAGAGATGCCCCGATAACGTGGAGCTTTCGGATATTGTGTGCGTCAGGAATATTTACTACACCACCGTCAGTATCCAGCAGGTCACTGATGATCTCTGAGGTAGGGTCATACACCTGATAGCAGTTACCTACATCTACAAGCCTCTCTGTAAGTCTGGAGAAGTAAACCTTACCACCATTCTCAGCTGAGTCAATACCAGAATAAAATACACGACCTGCGTAGGCTGCTACTGTACGGAACCGTCCTGTCTCTACTACTGTTGTAAGTCCACTACGTACTTTGTTAAATACATCTAATACAAAGTGACCATTGGCAGCAAGAGATGAACCAGAATAGATTTCTTCCCAGTCTGTTTGATTGAAGACTCCATTAGCATCCTTACCAGCATACCAAGCGTGAGTTAATGGAAGGGTGTAAATAGAAGGACCGCCGCCTTGGCCCCAACCTACGTTCTTAGCATCGTACTGTCGTCTGACAGAAGCGCCAGCATCAGCGGAAAAGTACTCACTTGTTACTTCGAGGTCTGTTCCTTGCCACTCAAAGTCACGTTCTTTAAAGTTGATAGCTGTGGAAGAAAAGGCTTGAGAAGACGTATTAAAACTAACGTAGAAGGTATTGACTGCTGGTGAAGCAACGATCAAAGCTCCGTTAAGGGCAGTGACTTGTATACGGTTTTCGGAAGGGGAGAGGTTATTGTTTGCTGAGTGAGTGTTTAAGTCTATTGTACCTGAGTACTTGTTAGCTGACAAAGGATCAGTAGACTTCTCATAGAAGTAAAGTATGTTGTTAACTTGTACTACTAGAAACTCTAGGTTAGGCTGACCAGCTACGTTGTACCAGTCCAGTGTCTGTACTAAAGCACCTTGTGGAACTGTTACATCAGAAAGAACAAAGTTTTCTTCTAATGTAAGAGCCTTACGTCTACGCCGTGTACCGTCACGTTCAAGAGCACAGTTAAGCTCATCCACTGACGCATTCTCAGGGAACGTAAGCTCAGAGGCCTCAGTGATGAGACCTTTAACAAAGGTGTTAACCGTTCTCTGGATCAGGCTCTGCGGCATTTAACTTTTCCTTTTGGGCTTTACGGGCCTTGTACCTGTCGTTCACGGCTTTGCGGGGAGTTGGCTTCTTGTGTTCTAAGTGAGATACTACTGCTTTGATAGCAGATGCAACCCCTGTCCATCGTCCGTTAAGTTCTGCTGGAACCTGTGCTCCGTTCTCATACTTAACTGCGTAAAACTTAAAACCGTCTTGAGACTTGTAAACAACTAAGGGTTTCTCTGTCTTATCACTAACTACTTTAACTTGCTGACCGTCTTCGCTTCTGATAAGATTAACGTCTACCATAATTATTATGTGGCCTTCCTTTGTTGACCCGGTGCATGTCGTTCTGTACATAAGACTTCTGACGCCGTGCTGACTGTTCAATCTTTGGATCAGCCCCGGACTTAAACAAGGACATGGCTGTTGACTTGGCCTCTGCTAGAAGGTAAGGAAACATCACATCGTCAATGTCAGGAGTAAAGGTGTCGGAGAAAGAATCGAATGTTGGGTACTTAGTACCGTAGGCCCGTGTCTTGGCTGCTGTCAGTGTGCTGTCGATGGTAGACTTGTAAGAGTCCAGTACAATGTTCTCATCATCGAAGGAGGTGTAGTACGCAGGCATGACATCGTTACGAATAAGTAGGATGCTGTCTGCCTGTACGTCATTAACCTGTACGACATTAGAAGCAAGACTATCACGCTTGTCTGACAAAGCAAAGAAAGAATCAGGCTCTAAGTATGTAAGACGTTTATACTCGACCCCACCTACCTTCTCAGACACGTTGTAATCCAAGAACTCGATGTTCTTTACACGAGTAGGAAAAGAGAAGTGAGTGGGCCGAGCAGAGCTAGAATAAGAGACTAGCTTGATTGTTTGTGCATGTTCAGGGATTACACGAGTAGAGATAAGATTGAAGTAAGTATTCTCAATTACTTTAGCAATCTGTTCAGCTTCATTTGAATCTGAGATACTATTGATCTCCTCCGAATCCATATCGGACAAGATGTTCTGGACTATTTCGAGGAGAGTCATCTTCATGTTATGCACTCATTCCAATAATTGATATGTAGATATTTGCATAGTTTACATCTACATTGTCTGCACTAGCTTTAGTTTTAATCTCAATGTAATCATTTTGAGCTAATGCTGTAAGACCTGTTACACTAATAGAACCCCAGCTGCCAGAGCCTATAGAACGTATAGCCCTTGATCCTACAATCTCTGTACCGTTCTTAAACAAAGCCCACTCTACATCTTTAGAGCTACCTGAGGCCTGAGACGATGACATAGTAACATTAATTAAACCTGTAAGGCTCGTAGCATCATCATACCTAAACCGTAGGTTTGGGCTGGTTACTACTGTAAAGCCCGATGTAACAGTAGAAGCTATAGAAGGTGACAAGAACTTCTCTGCAATATCTGTATCAATAGAATAAGCATAAGGAGAGGAGTGATTAAAAGCTGTAGCTGCCCCTAGATGCCTATGAATAGGTTGCCATGTACCACTACCAGAACCATTAGCAACGTATACTTCACCACTGTTAGCAGTAGCTACACCCTTAGGTTCGTGTAAAGCACTACCTGTTAATGATGAATGTTCTACGTTAGCCATGATATGTTATCCTTACCGGAGGGACTTGTTAAGACTATTATACACACTAGGTAAATAGTTGTCAAGTATAAAAGAGTAAGAGGAGGAGATTTCTCCCCTCCCCTTGTAATTATGTTACGCCAAAGGCGCAGTCATAACTGTTACCAAGTTCTCTGGACGGTACAGTTTCATACCATAACGTGCAGTAGTTACAAACTCTGTACGCTGGTAATCTTTGTTGTACTCTGTGTCCACGTTTGGCATCTGACGCCATGCACCTACGAAAGGCAACACTGTCTGATCCGCAGAGAAGAACATGTTGGTGATTGCGTTGTTGACAGTTGTACCACCGATAGTTTCAGCAGCTTCTGTCTTCAGGTAGTTCGATGTATATACATCAAAGCCGTAGATGTTAGCAACAAAGGACATGCCAGTTGCGATACCATCACGAACAATACCTTCCCAACGTGGGTTGTTAGATACGTTTGTCAACTGAGACAATGTGTTCATCTCAAATTCAACAGACGGATCAACGATAGCAACGAGGTTGCGCTGTGGAACTTTACCAGTTTTCAAAGCACGGAGTGCCTTAGCAAAGTCTTCAACAGCAATCTTGTTGCCTGAGCCGGAACCCAGCATACGGTGGTCAACGCCATTGATTGCGTTACCATTGTCTACTGTTTGCTGACCACCCAAAGCCATGATGTCTGTCTCAAGACGTTCCATCAAAGCACGTTCTTGCAGAGGCACGAACTGTGACATGATTTGGTTTGAGTAGTAAACATCCTGCATCGCTTTGTTAGTGATGTAGTTACCAGCCTGAAGATATTCAGTGATGGTGAACGTAAACTGTGCATCATCAATCGGGTCGTATGTGACCGCATTATCTTCAGTGTAGTCGTTAACGGTTGCATCACCCAAGGATGGGATCTTGAATGTATCACCATCTGGGAAATCATTCAACCAGTTAACGTATTTCATGCCTTGCAGTTCGTCCCGCAAGATTTCTTTAAGCTCTGCACCCCAAACTTCTGCACGTTTGGCTAATGCGAGAGTAGCTACTGTATTACCAGCCATTGTTCTCTTCCTTTATCAATAGAATCTGTCACCCAAACGGTCGGCATCTGCCATCATTTGCCGTTGAGTAGACGGTTTATAGTACTCTGTCGAGTTTTCTCTGCGAAGTTTTTGATAGAAAGCAAAGTCCTTCTCAGAGGATGCTTGCATTGTAGAACCCTCAGTACGAATGCTCCCTTGCACTAATGGTGAAGTCTTAGGTGCTGACCGTCCCATCAACTGCATGAACGCAGCTGGTGATTTTGCAGCCATACCTTGCAACTCCGACATAGGTAACCCAAGTTCATTGGCTTTGTTCTGCACAGCAGACGCAGCTTCTGTTCCATAGGCTTGTGCAAGTTCCGATTCAACGATTGCGATATTGTTTTTAGCAACACCTTCTTGCTCACGCTTTCTCAGGGTCTGTTCTACGAGGCTCTCAATGTCTGCTTCACTCGAACTTGGCTGGGTATTAGCTGTATTCGTAGTGCCACTATTGTTGTTATTGGGATCAAGAAGTTCGGTTGTGGGTGCCGAGGCCATTTCTTCCATCTTAGTTGTAACTCCAAGTTTGTATGCTTGTTTCTCTAGGTCTTCTTTTAAAGCAGCATTCTCTTGTTTCATCTGTTCGATAAACTTATCTGCTTCTAGCTTTCCCTTTGCTAACGCCTCTACATCGTTGAACTTACGTCCTTCTCCCACAAGATCACCTAGAACTGAAGGGCTGGTCGGCTCTTCAAAAGCTGATACTTGTTGACTCTGCTCAACAGGGGTCACCTGTTCCTCAGAAAATACACTCATTGTTAATCCTTGTCTAAGTTAATTAGGTCTAACACAGTGGTCACTGCTCTGTTAAACCCGTTGCGATCTGCTTGCTTGTATGCCCACGAGGGTGAGTCATAGTCTGCGGCAGGGGTAGTATCCTTTAGCATAGGCTCTAGGATTTCTTTGAGGCGGTCTAGTCCCTCTCTCTGGGACTGCAATGTTTGTGCTACCGCATCCTTTTCTTTCTTTGTCTTACAGTCTTTGAACCAAGCTGCCTTCATTCAGTAGGCTCCTCTGTGGCTTGCTCAGGAGCAGGTTCTAGTTCCTGCATACCTTGTTCAGCCTTTTCCTCTTGCTCTGCTTCAAACTCGACCTGAGCCTCTGTGACAACCTTCTGTGTCTCTAGTTGTTCACTCACTGCAATGTTCTCGCCAAACAAGGCTGGCTCACCTAACTCATCAGCAAGCAAACGAGCAAACTCTTTACCTGAAAGGTGAGACCCGATACTAGGATCAGATGCTTTGATCTGGTACATAGTCGTAAGGTTCTGCACACGTTGAGCACGTTCAGCAAAGTGACGAGCGCCCATTGGTACGATCTTACCGTTAGCCTTGATATCGTCACGAGTAATCTGTGTAAAGAAGTATAGTCCAGTATCCTCGTTTAGAACCTTAGCAGTATCTTCGTAGTCCATGTTGCGGCGTGACACCTCAAGCATAGCATTCAAGATAGGCTCAAGGAACACACGTTCAAAGTGTGCAGTCTTGTGTTGGAAGATACGACCAGCAGCTGTCATAAGTTGGTTAACTTCAAAGGCTGTCTTCTCACCAGCACTACGGATGCCCATAGCCTCACGAGGAGCACCAGCCATCATCTCCATCTTAGCTTCTAGTTCACGTATCTGAAAGTCAGCATTGAGTGCAGTACTATCAGGTACAAGGTATCCTACGTCACCTTCATCACCCAAGTAGATACGAGCATTAGGTTCAAAGTCAAAGTCCTCTACGTCACCACGTATCTTCAAGACAGGGTAAGCAATCTGATCGAACACATCTGCCTTGAGGTTCTCCAAGTGGTCAATGCGATACTGCATACCTACGAGGTTATCTAGTGGCCCCATGCTGTAGAGGTTGTCAGGACGGTCACGCCAGCCTACATGGAAGATAGGATCACGACCAAGGTAGCTGGGGTTCTCTTCATTGGCTAAGACGTATGCACGGTCTACAATAGTAATGATACGATTGTTTAAGAACTTACCTGTCTCTGTATCGTAAATGTCTCCATAGAACGTAAGTATCTCTACATAGTCTGACTCGTAGTAATCTGTTAGACTAGCAAAGCCATCAGCAGTAAAGCCTTCTGACTTGTTTGTGTCGATGTCGTTACCCTTAGCCTCACCACGATTACCTAACATCTTCTCAAAGATATCTGCCATGTATGCTTTGTTAGGTGCAGTTTCAACCATTCGTTGTATTTCACCTAGTGTCATAACTGAACGTATGATCTTAGGAGTATCTGCAAACTCAGAAGCAATAGGGTTAAAGCAAATATCGAAAGGGGAGATACGGACCAGCTTTGGGCCTACGTAGTTTACAACACGGTCGCCATCTTCAAACTCTGTAATCTTACGTTGATAGTCTACAGTAGCAAAACAATTACCATACTGGATGTAGTCATTGATAAGTTTACTTGTTGTGTTTACAAAGTCAGACTGACGTAACTTGTTCTGCATGTAGGCTTGAATAATGTCACGTTTAATCTTAATATCTGAGTCTGTGTCACTGGCCTCAAATCGAAACCAACGCTTCTGCGGAAACAAAGCTGAGAAATAGTTAGCATGTAGATTGTCAGCAATCTGTGTTAACTTAGGTGTGGTTGTTGAGTTGGACCACGGAAGTTTATTAACACTCGTAGTACGTGTGTCGGTAGCGTAGATGTAGTTACGCAGTTCCTTCCATTCTTCAACCTTATTGGTACGGGCATTGTTCCAAGAAGACCAACGGTCAGAGATGTCCACAGCTAGGGCGTGTGGATTTATAATGCTTTCAATGTCAATAGTCGTGCCAGCCATGATGACTCCTAGTCCTAGCTATGTGTTAATAATAACACAGTGTGATATTTTTGTCAACAATTAAAATGCTACTCCACCAAACTTAGGGTGAAATACTACATTGCTGTCTTGAGTTCTAACTCTTTTGACTGAACTACTAGGCTTGACAGCTACCTCAACGGCAGCAGCTAAACAGTCCTTGCAGTCATCGTGGGCAGGGTTGTGGGATACCAACTCTTCTTCTAGTACCTGACAGTTGCCACCACGATAGTGATACATCTGTAGGTTGTCGTACCTTGGTTCTAGTGCAGCAGCAATACGTTCTTCTTTGGAACCTTGGTGCCTGTTTGGTCTATGCTCGTCAATCTTTAAAGCTAGGCCGTTAGGTTTAATGTAGTTATCTTTTAGTTCAGATACGATAGCTGACTGAGCAGCAGTACATTCAGCCCGTAGTTTCCTGAAGTCCCAGCGGTTAAGGAGGTCAAGGATGTGTCGGAAGTACTCAGAAATCTTGTCTGTTTTAAAACGGTCGATGTCTAAAACATATACGTTATTTTCATAGTCAACTCCGATAACGACAATGGCTGTGTAATCCGAACGCTTGCTGACACTGTAAGCAAAGTCCACAGCTGCACTAACATTTAGTTTACGTCCTTGATAGTGCCACTGTCCATTGTCACGACTAAGATGTTTACGATCATAATACTGAAACTTCTCGTAGGCTATAGGTTGTGTGTCTGGATCAGTAGGGTCATTGTAGTACTGAGCACGAAACTGTACACGGTCTAGGTATTGCCCACGTTTCTTAGCTAAAATCTTAATATCGAATCCAAAAAACTTACCATCTTTACGAAGTTGACGAGGCCACAAGAAGTCGCCAGTACCGTCACCGTTATCTTCTACTCCTCGTTCCATTACTTCGTAAATAGATTCTTTACCTAGTATCTCGTTGTCATCAGAGTAGACATCTTCTTCCATACCCATCAGATCAGAGTACAAGTCCTTAGGATGATACCGAGTACCTACTACCCACTCTTTAGCTTCACTGCCCTCAATAGATGAAAGCAAAGAGTACTGGGATTTAACTTTGTTACGACCTTCCCCAGTGTACGCATTTTCAAATACCACAACATCATCAAGAACTGCAATGTCACAGTGCATCCCAGTAAGGGAAGTAGTGAGACCGCCAGTAAATATAGAAGGGTCACGGATAGCTTCTTTCTTACGATCAGGGTGGTCTAAAGCAATCTCAGAGGTAGTCCACTTTTCTCGTTTACTCTCATCTTTGTTTAGATGTTCAGGCCAGTACTTCTGGTGGATGTCTGACTCAAAGATGTTCTTGATAAACGATAGCTGTTTCTGAGCTAAGTTAGATGTAGCTGAGATATAAAGAATACGTAGTGTAGGGTTCTTAGTCAGTTCCCAAGCAACACGGTAGGCAACCATAGCTGACTTACCGTGGTCACGAGGAAATAAAAGTAACTGGTGTGTTTTAGCTTCTTGCCTTGTCCACCACTTACAAACATCCTCGTGACAGTTGCCTAGTACACGTTGAGGGGCAACCAGTTTTATAAACGTAATTAAGCTACGTTCAGCTGCCTCTTTAATTTCATCTATGGTAGCCATTAGGGTTTAGTAGGCCAATCACCACCAGCACCATCCATGTCAGGGTATGCTAGGTTAGGCCAGTTGGCGTGAGTTGTGATGTCTCGCAGAGCCTGACGATAGGCTGTCATGGAGTCTGACATAGTTAGGTCGGACAGAGCCAAGTAATCTGTCTCGGCTAAAAGACGGTCACGATGTTTACGGTTACTTGCTTCCAGAGCTGCTGTGCGTGAGGCAACGTCAGCATCCGATAGGTCAACCACCCGGCGAGTGTAAACCTTGCCATCGTTTAAGTAGGGATCGACACCCTCACTCTTTTGCGTTCCACTATCGAAAGCCAGAAACTTCACGACCTCTGCGCAGGAATTAGCTGCCAGCCATGTAGCATCTGGGCCACTGGCGGGGAACGACACGTTTGGAAAGAGTGTCTTGTGGTCAGCTATCTCACCAACCGTTGATCCATCTAGTCTTGCGATCTTCATAATTACTGTCCTTTATCTGCGAATGGTTCGGTTGGAGCGTCAAAGTCAGCGGTGTAACGGACTTTGTGAGATATTCTAAAATCGTCAATGTAGCCGCCAAAGTGATGGTAGCTTGGGCTATAACCCCTTCCAATAAAGTGATTGCCTGTGCTTAGGAATGTATTTGACAACCCCGTATTGACCCCAGTCACCGCAGTCCCATCAATATAACAAGCGTGAGGGTTCGAACCATCCTTGGTAATTGCAACGTGGTGCCAAGCCCCAGAGTTCATTGACGCATTTACGTTAAACTGAACAATGTCGGAATATCCTCCAGTACCATAAGCAAGCTGGATACAACGGTCACTACCACTACCATTAATGCCGCTGGTGAAAGCCATATATCGAGCAGACGGTTCCCCGTAAAACATATCCCATGACCCAGAAGCTGGCCACGCATTTAGATACGCAAAGAACTCCATAGTAAATGCGCCTGATAAATCGACTGCGGGCATGGAGGCATAATCGCCGTTGTCATCTAGGGCCAGAGAAGTATCTCCGAACTTAGCCTGTACGTTGCTAAGTTTAGCGTTGCCGAAAAGATTAAGATTGCGCTGCGCTGCGCTGTCAATCGCCTGACCGTCTGCCATGTTTAGCAGGAGCTTGGTGTTGGTGACTGCTGTGAGTGGGGCTGTTGGGACACCAGAAGGTTCGACTGCCGTTCCTTTTATAACCCTAACATCTGTTAGATACCCATCTAAGGTAAAGTCGTTATCACTGCCGCCATCATTAAAAGACCCAATATAAACAGGAGTTGGGGCATTAAAGGTTGCACCATCCAAATCCCCAGAGTCCACTGCACGGCTACTCACCTCAGTACCATTAAAGAAGAACTTAATTACACCACTGGCACGGGTGACAACAACATTATTCCAACTGTTTAAGTTTAATGTAGCAGACCAACCCACCATGTTATTAAGGTTATTAGTGCCTAACCTAATTTGGTCTGCGGCGTTATTCCACCACAGTTGATAGCTATCCGTGTTTCCATTACCGTCCATGTCTCCCAAGATAGCAATGCCTTTATCGGTTTCTGAGTAAATCCATGCTGAAATAGTAAAGTCGCCAGTTCCAAAATTAAAATCTGAAGATGTTGGAACAGTCAACCAATCCCCAGTCCCATCAAAGTATCCACTCGCACCATTCACCCCTGCGGAATAAACAGAAGAGGTCAGGAAGGGGCCGAAGGCTGTGACTGCTGCTGAACCTGCTGGTGTAATTGTGTGACCGTTTGACGAATTATCAACAAACCTGTTGCTTTGGCATGTTAGCAAATTTGTATTTGAATCTGAAACAAACGGTGCAGTGCTTGGAGTAAAATTAGAGGTGTATCTAGCAATATTAGAGAAACGAACATTAGACATAAACCCGTCAAAAAGCCTAAAGCCACTGGTAAAGCCCCTTGCAGTTCCTATGTACTCCATAGCACCCGTAGCAGATGAATTAGATAATGTAACAGAACTGGCTGTTCCATCCAAGTAGCACTTTACTGTGCTGCCGCTACGAACCAGTGCAACGTGGTGCCAAGTATTCGGAGAAAACTCTAAGTCAGAAAAATGAGTTGTTGTTTGACCAGCAGTGGAGCTAGTACCAAACACAAAGTTATTTGTGCCAGATACTCCATCTTCCTCTATATTTAGAGCATTAAGATTTCCGTTTGCATTTGTTGTGACCCTTATTGTATGATCGTCAAAAGGAACATTTACAAACACCTCATAGGTATAGTCACCTGAGAAACTACCAGCTCCAGTTGCCCGTGCATAAGCCGTGCTGTTATCAAAGCTCACAGCCCACTCACCATCAGGCCGAGCAAACGGGCCGAAGCTACCTTGGGTCACATTGCCGTTAGCTGTGATGGTGTGGTTGCTGGACGAGCTATCATCGAACACGTTGTTAACGCCGTTGTTAGTGCCATCGAAGTGAGACAAAAACGAGACACGGTTAAACTCATCGTCAACAGGTATGTCCTTTTTACCCGCAGCACCTAGACTTCTTTGACTGAGCATTAGGTTCCATCTCCTACCAATGCACCGTAAAGTGTGCTTCCGACTTTCCAGACTGTGATGACTGTGTAGCCTGACGTAGCCAACGTAGGTGCAACACCAGCATTGTTTACCCATGTCATCGTGGGCCATGTGATCGTTGCGGCAGAGCCATCGTCAATCATCAGGGTCATAGCCTGACCAGCGGAGAAGGCGTCAGTGTACGTTGTAGCACCCGTCAGAGTATGCGTCTGTATGGAGCCGTTGCTTGGCTCTAAAGCATAAGATGTGCCAGAGATTGCATAGATGTCTTCAATCGGCGTACCAGTATAAGCTGGGTCAGTCAGCCCACCAAGGTCGTAGTAACCCAAGCTCGACCATGCGGTTGACCCATCGCCAGCTTTGAGTTGGCTGGTGTCTGTCTCCAAACCTAACTCACCTTGGGCAAGCGTAGGGTTACTGGATGTCCAGTTAGCTGCCGTGTCACGGCGGATTTGAATTAGATCAGCCACTAGCTGTACCTCCATTAATAGATTGTGCTGCTGTGTAAACGGATGCAGCGGAGCCACCATCGGCTGAATTGATTGCTTGTGCTACTTCAAACGTGGTGTATGCCACGACCTCAAGGATGTCGTTTAGTGCAGCCCCTACAGTAAGCACTACATCTACTGAGTTAGATGCTGTGTAGTCTGCTGCCGCCAGCTTCACGCCATTCAAGTAGACATCAAGGAAATTGGGCGTGTACCCTGACGTAGTGAAAGAAGTCTGACCTGCTGTTGCTGTGAAAGCATCACGGGTCTGTGTAGCCTGTGGTACTGGCTGTGTGCCTATGTAACCTGACATGATGTCCTCCTATGCTGCTTGAAACTGATATCGGACAATAACTACACCGGAGCCGCCGGGTTTGGTTGCGTTATCTTGCCCAGAGGGGTTAGAGGCTTGACCCGCAGAGGCACCTCCGCCACCGCCTGTGTTAGTTGCACCTGCTGCTGAGGCTGCAATAGAGGAATTTCCACCGCCGCCTTTACCGCCACCATGACTTGCAGATCCACCATCGTTGCGGTCTCCTCCACCCCCACCGCCAGCACGGCCTACACTTGATCCCGTTATGCTGCTAGTCAGACCAGCGCCACCAGTGCTGCCGTTATCAGTACCCTGACCCCCAGCGCCACCGCCACCTGATCCTTGGTTATATAGGTTGGAGTCATTGCCGCCCCGGTTTCCTTGACCAGAGGTTGCGGCGCCACCGCTTCCGTTTTCAGCGCCCCCTCCTGATCCGCCACTTTGCCCATTTGTGCCGCCGCCATAGCCGCCGCCGCCTCCGCCACCAACGGCTGTTGCAAGCGATCCAAACAGTGAATTAGTCCCGCTGCCGGATGCCGTGCCAACATCGCCACGAGCACCCCCGGCCCCTACAGTAATTGCGTAGGCTTGTTCAGTGAGAGTAACGGAGGAAGCTGTTAAATAACCCCCTGCTCCGCCGCCGCCGCCATCGTTATAGCCGCCACCCCCACCGCCAGCAATGACAAGGTAAGAAACATCATTTTGAACGCCAAGATTTGTTACGGTGAAAGTCCCAGAACTGTTAAAGGTGTGTACTTTAAAATTACCATCCGTAGTAATTGTGCCTCCAGTAGCCTCCATGTACGGAGGGCCGCCAATCGTGCCGCTTCCATCACCTACGTTTGTCCACTCATTAACTCCAGCAGTCGCATCCGTTAGAACATACATCTCACCGGAAGTCTTATTCTCCCAGATGTGGCCTAAGCCAGAAGCAGGGTTGCTATCAGCAGCAGGATCAGAAGTTGACACAGTTGTGTCTGTCAGTTCTGCAAACTCACTTGCGCCTCCATCGGCGTTGTCTCTCGCCTTAGTCATCCACTGCATCCCACGATGTAGTTTCTTCGTTCCAAGTGTAACGAGAGCCATCATCAGGCATTGCCGTTGGAGCTTCCCAAAGACAGCTATCGTCATCCAAAGTCCAACTTGGGTATGGTTGTGGTGCGTAGAACGCATCCCGTGCGGCATCGTATGTCATGCCAATGCCAGCGTAGTTCTTACGAAGTGGAGTACCACCGTTTGTATGTACGCCGCCGTGGGTGTTGTAGGATGTTTGTATCCATTGACCGGGGCTACTGTCTACGAATGTGTCGAAGAACTCAGCTTCAGCTACGATGACTTGCTCTACCAAGCCGTTGTTTACTTTTGCATAATGTGCCATGTTTTAATTCCCCTTAAACTGCATAACGGATGATAACGATGCCGGAACCACCGTTTGATCCCGCATAGGACCCGCCGTTGTTACCAGCACCTCCGCCGCCAGTATTTGTTTGACCCGCTGAAGGAGTGCCGTGAGATAGTGCATCCGCACCTCCCCCATCTCCTCCGGGTGATGCACCGGGGCCACCTGCGCCTCCACCAGCATAGAACCCTGAGTCTCCTGTTGAGGTTGCTGTTGCCCATGTAGAGTAGTCCAAACCATTACCAGCCTCACCACCAAAACTGCCACCGTTTGAGCCTTGTGCGCCAGCACCTCCGCCGCCACCGCCTCCGACTACTCCACCCGGATTTCTGCCGCCATCGTTTCCTTGGCCCAAGGTACCCGCTCCGCCTTGTCCACCAGCGCCGCCTCCGCCACCTGAGCCACCAGCCCGACCATTAGAAGGGTAGTCTTGACTGTTATAAGAGTAGCCGCCACCTCCGCCACCTACAGCAGCTGTAAGGGTTGAGAATGAGGAGTTTCCACCGTCACTTCCTGAACCACCAGACACAGCACCTTGGACACCCCCTGCCCCAATAGTTACAGTAAGGTTGCCTGTGTTAAGCGTTGTAGAAGATTGGATAAGCCCCCCAGCCCCACCTCCGGCAGAATAGAAACCTAAAGCACCACCAGTACCACCTCCTCCTCCGCCTCCAGCGACAATGAGATAATCCGCTGATTTAGCTCCAGTAACTACAAGTGTACCAGACGAAGTAAACGTGTGGTATGTGTATCCACCCGAAGTAACTACTGTTCCGCCTGTAGCGGAAAAAGAGGTAATACTATACTCACCCAGACCCGTGTTAGTCCATACGTTGTCGTTAGTTGTAGCACCTGTGCAGACATACTGTTCACCAGATGTAGAGTTGATCCACAAGTGACCTACGCCAGAAGCAGGGTTAGTGGTGGGTGTAGGGTCCGTAGCAGATACTGTAGCATCCGTAAGTGTAGCTACACTACTAGAAACACCTGTAAGCTGTGAGCCATCACCTGTAGGCTGCAACGCACTAGCTGCTAGTGTACCCTGCCCTGCAGTGGCATAAGCTGTAGCGTCTGTAGTGGCTGCAGTACCAAGTCCTACAACCTCAGATGCTGAGATTACACCGTCCTCTAAAGCAGTACCGCCAGAGAGGATGTCTGCTAATTTACGTGCCTTTGATCGTG
>Ga0181390_1000290_pt1 | contig 22321 bp, 10 predicted proteins | sample 13SPOviralmetaG_FD_130085 | JGI IMG/M metagenome (GOLD analysis project Ga0181390, IMG submission 130085) | Marine viral communities from the oligotrophic San Pedro Time Series (SPOT) site, San Pedro Channel, CA, USA - 13 SPOT_SRF_2010-07-21 | ecosystem: Environmental > Aquatic > Marine > Strait...
ATAACAAGGAGTCAGAAGCAACTCAAAAAACAGTTAAAACAAACTCTGATATTTTTACACAGAAAACAAATAATGTTTTCAACGACAAGTTCAAAGGTTTTGAATATAACGTCGGTGACAAAAAATACAGGTTTAATGTAAACAATGCTGAAGAGGTTAAAAATACTCAGAGCGACATAAGCAATTTCACCAAAAAGTTTTTGGATAAGAACTCTGCTTTAACAGACGCTAAGGGTTATCATAAATCTCTGTACACGGCGATGAATGCGGACGCTGTTGCGAAACACTTTTACGAACAAGGAAAAGCAGATGCTATGAAAAGTAGTATTGCTAAAGCCAAAAACGTTGATATGAATCCAAGACAAAGTCATGGAAAAATTGAAGCAGGTGGTATAAAAGTAAAAGTATTAGGTGATAATTCTTCTGATTTTAAGTTTAAAATTAAAAACAATAAATAACAATTTAAAATTATTACAAAATGGCAATATCAAATCCTGGTGGTTTGTTAAACAGTACTCCTGGTGTAATCCAGCAAGCTACTGCAGCAAATTATCTAGACCTTTCATCTGCTACAAATGCAGGTTGGGGTCAACAATACGTTCCAGATTTAATGGAAAAAGAAGCTGAGGTTTTTGGACCTCGTACAATTTCTGGCTTTCTTAATCAAGTAGGCGCAGAAGAAGCAATGACAGCTGATCAAGTTGTTTGGTCAGAGCAAGGTAGATTACACTTATCATACACATGTTCAATTACTGACGTTGATGATGGTGCTGCTACAAACGGTGGTGAGATAACTATTACTGATCATATTGATACTGGCGCTACTTACGTTGCTGGATCACACGGTGTAAGAGTTAACGATACTATTATTGTTGCTACAACAGCTGCTGTACTAAAATGTTTAGTGGTAAAAGTTGTAGCCGACGTGTTAGATGTAGAGCCTTATGGTGTGGCTGATATTACAACTCTTGGAGAGGGTAATACTGGTACATTATTAGTTTATGGTTCTGAATTTGCAAAAGGTAAATCATACAACTCTCAAGTTGCTGCCGCTTCTGATAGAAGAGAAGCTAATGAGCCTGCTTTCAAAACGTACACTAACAAACCAATTATTATTAAAGACTATTACGAAGTTAATGGTTCTGATGCTTCTAAAATCGGTTGGGTTGAAGTTTCATCTGAAAGTGGACAAGCTGGATACTTATGGTACTTAAAAGCTGAGGCTGACACTAGAGCTCGTTTTACTGATTACTTAGAAATGGCGATGTTAGAAGGTGAATTAGGTGTTTCTGGTACAGATGACGTGGCTGATTTCTTAACAGCTAATGCTGATTCTTCAGGTACACAAGGTTTATTCGCTGCTATAGAGTCAAGAGGTAACGTTACTACTGGTGTGACTGGTGTTAATGCTGCTACTGATTTAGCTGAATTTGATGCAATATTAGCTGAGTTTGACAAGCAAGGTGCTATTGAAGAATACATGATGTTTGTTAATAGAGGTACTTCTCTAGCGATTGACGATATGTTAGCTTCAATGAATTCTTACGGGGCTGGTGGTACTTCTTACGGGGTGTTTGACAACTCAGAAGATATGGCTTTAAATTTAGGTTTTACTGGTTTCAGAAGAGGTTCTTATGACTTCTACAAGTCTGACTTTAGATACTTAAATGACAAAGCTACAAGAGGTGGTATTAATGACGCTGCTGGCGCTAATGCAATTAGAGGAGCTATGATTCCTGCTGGTTCTTCTTCAGTTTATGATCAAACTGTTGGTGCTAGTATGAAACGTCCTTTCTTACACGTTAGATATAGAGCTTCACAAACTGATGACCGAAGAATGAAAACTTGGGTTACTGGTTCTGTTGGCGCTGCTACATCAGCTTTAGATATGATGCAGTTACACTTCTTATCTGAAAGATGTTTAATTACTCAAGGTGCTAACAACTTTATGTTAATGAAGTAAGCACTTATTATTTTAAAAGAGGGTGGAGCTTAGTCTCCACTCCCTTTTATTTTTATTAATTTTATTATATATTATATTATGACAAACAAAAAACAAACAAAAAAGGTTGTAGAACCTTTAATAGAAAAAGACTTTGAAGAAGTTAAAAAACCGGTTGTAGAGACACCAAAACCTAAAAAAGTTGAACCTAAAAAACCTGAGTGGGAAATAAAAGATAGAGTTTATTACTTAAAATCAAATAAAAAACCACTATCTTATATGTTAAAAACAAATGGTATTTATTATTTTGATGAAGAAAAAGGTTATGAAAGAGAACTTAAATATTGTCAAAACCAAAGAACTCCTTTTGTTGACGAAATGAAAGGGGATCAAAGATTAGAGCATGTTATTTTTAGAAACGGGGCTTTATTTGTTGAAAAACAAAAAACTACTTTACAAAAATTATTATCTTTATACCACCCGCATAATGAAAATATTTTTTACGAGCACAAACCAGAAGTTGTAGCTGGAGACGAAATAGAGATTTTAGAAATGGAAGCGGATGCAATATTAGCCGCTAGAGACATGGATATAGATATGGCTGAAGCTATTATGCGTGTAGAAAAAGGTTCTAATGTATCTAAGATGAGTTCTAAAGAACTTAAAAGAGATTTACTAATATTTGCTCGTAGCAACCCAGCTTTATTCTTAGAGTTAGCTACTGATGATAATGTACAGCTTAGAAATTTTGGTATTAAAGCTACGGAACTTGGTATTATTAAACTATCTAACGATCAAAGAAACTTTATGTGGGGATCTAATAATAGACCTATAATGACGGTTCCATTTGACGAACACCCTTATTCAGCTTTAGCCGCTTGGTTTAAAACTGACGAAGGAATGGAGATTTACTCCAATATTGAAAAAAGATTAAATTAATCTAACTGTAGATGCGGTCGCTCTACGGGGCGATCGCAAACTACAAATTAAAAAGAAATTATGTCGGTAAATATAAATAAAGTATATCAAAAAGTTTTAGCACTAGCTAACAAAGAACAAAGAGGTTATATAACTCCTCAAGAATTCAACTTATTTGCCGATCACGCTCAAATGGAAATATTTGAACAATATTTTTACGATATAGAGCAATTTGAAAGAGATGCTTCTAGTGACGTAGATTCGTTAATAGAACAAAAAATACAAATATTTAAAAAGTCTTATGGTGTAATTACAACTGCATACGAAATACCTAATAACGTCCATAAAATATCATATATTTACCTTGTTGATACTCAATCTCAACATAGAGAATATCTTGAAAAACGAGAGCCTGGAGAGTTTATAAAAATAAAAAGTGGATCTTTGTTAAACAACTCTTTAACAACTCCAATATACTATGTATATGACAATAAAATACATTTTCACGCGAACCCAAGCTTAGGTACTAATTATGTTTACCAGATGGTTGCAGTAGAAAAACCAGCTGCGCCAAACTGGGCGTATGTTATTAGTGGTGAAAACGCTTTGTTTAATCCAAACACTTCTATAGACTTTGAGCTACACTCTTCTGAAGAAAATAAATTAGTTAATAAGATTCTAGCGTTAGCGGGTGTTGCTATTAAAGATATTCAGTTAGCGCAAGTAGCAGCTGGAAAAGAAGCTAGTGTAACTGAACAACAAAAACAATAAATAAATGGGATTATTAGACGGGACTACACAGAGAGAGTATTACCAAGGAAGTGATTTAGGTAACTATCAATTTACTTCTTTAAGAGATATTATAAACCAATTTATGGTTGTATATGTCGGTGAAAATAAAATGATACCAAAAGCAAGTAAAGTAGACGTAGCTTTTCACGCACAAAGAGCTTTGCGAGAGTTATCATTTGACACTTTAAAGTCTGTTAAATCTCAACAAATAGATTTACCACCAACTTTGGTAATGTCACTTCCTCACGATTATGTAAATTACACTAAATTATCTTGGGCGGATTCAGCTGGTATAAAACATCCTTTATACCCAACAAACTCTACTAGTAATCCTTTTCAAATACTTCAAAACGAGAATAAATCTTATGATTTTACTGTACCATCTGAAACGCTAATTAATAACGGGGATTTTTCAAGTGGTGCAATTTCATCTATTTCTGGTCTTACTGACTGGACTAAGAGTGATTCTTATTCAGCATCTACGGACGCCGTGCACGTTGTTGCTAATAAATTAGTTTTTGAACACGGTAGTAATGCTCCTATACCTTCAAGTACAGCTACAACTAGTAGAGCTTACGCTGTGTGGCAAGCAGTTGATGTAACAGGTATAGATCTTTTAGATTTATCAGCTGTTGGTAGATCTGCTGTTGCTGCTACAGGTAAAGGCGTTGGAACTATTAGAGTAGGTATTAGCACGCTAACGTATCCAGTTTATGATCCTCATACTGGTAATCCAAACAAATTAACTGGACCTTCTCTTAATAACACCGACCAAATATTTGATCTTTATACTACCGTTGGAACTAGGGCTTTAATGACATTTAACGATGGTTTAGGTATCGACTCTACTCTTACTTTAACAGATGTTGATGTTAGTAGTCAAACAACAGTTTATGTTTTGATAACTAGTTTTATAGAAGATTTTACTGACACCACTCTGGCTAACAGCGAAAACATTGTAGACGATATAGTTATAAGTTGTGACGCTATATCAGATACAATTCAAGAAACCTCAAGTCCAAACTCTTCAACTTGGAATAATTATAAGTCATTAGCACCTTCAGAAAATCAAGATGATTACCAAGATGACACTTACTGGAAAATGAATGGTAATAGATATGGTTTAGACCCTCAACACGCTCAAGCAAATGGATCTTTTTATATAGACCAAAGAGTTGGAAGAATACATTTTTCATCTAATATTTCAGGAAAAACTGTGATATTAGATTATATAAGCGACAGCCTTGGCACGGATGATGAGATGCAAGTTCATAAATTCGCCGAAGACGCTATGTATAAATCTATTACCCACGCTATGCTATCAGCTTCTTCTTACGGGCAACCCTTAGTTTCTAGATTAACAAAAGAAAAGTTTGCTGCTGTAAGAAAAGCGAAATTAAGATTATCTAATATTAAATTAGAAGAATTAACTCAAATACTTAGAGGCAAATCTAAACAAATAAAACACTAATACATGCCAGAAATTAAGAATACTTTTATTCAAGGTAAAATGAACAAAGACCTTGATGAAAGATTAATACCTAATGGACAATATAGAGATGCGCTAAACGTGGAGGTTTCAACTTCGGAAGGATCTGATGTTGGTACCGTTAAAAACATATTGGGTAATCAAAGAGCTGAAAATCTAGTTGGAAGTGATTTTACATGTGTTGGTAGTATTGCAGACGAGAAAAATAACAAGTTATATTGGTTTATATCTAAATATGATGTAGACGCTATACTAGAATACGACGCTGATAACGATATAGCGCAATACGTTTTAGTAGACATATACGCTGGAACAGAAAAAGCTGTTTTAAAGTTTTTTGGAAACATTATAACTGGAATAAATATAATTGATAATTTATTGTTCTGGACAGATAATCAAGGTGAACCAAAAAAAATAAACATAGATACTTGTAAAGCTGGCACTACCGTTGTTGGCAATCAAACGCAATTAAGTTTTCAAAATGGTAGTTTTAACGGTATGACAGTTGGTTTAACGAGTAAGTTCGGTAATTTTACAGCGCCAAGTATACATCCTGTTGATGAGCATTTTTATGTTTGGTTTGAAGTAAAAAAATTAGAAGCTGTTTTTAATGAAAATTTTGATGATTTTAGAGATCCAACAACTGGTTACCTTGCTATAAATAGAACAATTAGACATTATAGAGACGGTGAGTTTTTAGGCCAAGTAAATATAAGAATATATGACACTAATAACGGTACTCATTTTAGAGTTAGTCCTTCCACGTCAGGTGTGTTTAGAGTTGGAGATGTTATTTTTGCTGATGATATAAAAACGGATATTAAAGAAAAACATATTACGGTTATAAGGCCAAAACCTTTAAACGCTTTTGCTGTAAAAATAAACCACACTGACAGTTCTCAAAATACAAGTAAAATTCCCAATTTATTTGAAACAAAATTTCCAAGATTTTCTTACAGATACAAGTATGTGGACGGAGAATATTCTACTTTTGCTCCTTTTACAGAACCCGTGTTCAACGCTAAGTACACTAAAGATACTAGCAAATCAATAGATGGTGGTGTTATGTACAACCAAAACACTGCTTACGATATTAAAGAACCATACAACAAGGCTATGGTTAACGCTGTTCACTCTGTAGAGTTATCAAATTTTATTACAGCACAAACTCCAGAGGATGTGATAGAAGTAGAAGTTCTTTATAAACAAGAAAACTCAAGCGTTATATATTCTATACAAACAATAAGGCACGTTGATAAAGAGTGGCACTTTTCTAGCAATTATGAAGGTTTAGGTTTAGATATAGGTATTGGTAAAGCAAGTAGCTCTAACGGTAGTTATAAAGCTGAAGGTAGTCTTACTAGTGGAAAATACATAGTAACAACAGAAAACATATATGCAGCGTTACCAGCAAATCAATTATTAAGACCGTGGGATAACGTTCCAAGAAAAGCATTGGCACAAGAAGTAACTGGAAATAGGATTGTATATGCTAATTATTTACAAAACTACAATATAGGATCAAAACCACAAGTTCAAGTAAGTTATGGTAATAGACAGAACAGATTAGGGAGTTTTGACTCAAAGGGTTTGCCATCTATAAAATCTCAAAGAAACTATCAGCTTGGTGTTGTTTACTGTGACAAGTATGGTAGAGAAACGCCTGTATTTACATCTAACGGTGGGGCCGTAAATATTCCTTGGCAAGATTCTAGTGGTAAGAAAAACGCTAGTAAAAGTACTCAACTAACAGTTGGTGCTGTAAATAATTTTCCTGAATGGGTTGATTCGTTGAAGTTTTTTGTAAAAGAAACTTCAAACGAGTATTATAACTTAACAATGGAAAGAGCGTGGGTTACTAAAAGTACTTACGCTTTAGATAATTCAGAAGGTCATCTTTGGATTTCATTTCCATCGTCTGATAGAAACAAAATATCAGAAGAAGATTATATTATATTAAAAAAGAAAATAGGTGTTGGAGAAGAACAAGTAACTTTTGAAAACAAGTTTAAAGTTATTGATATTAAAAACGAAGCGCCAGACGCTATTAAGTATGATTTAGTTAACCAAGGCACGGCTGTAAATAGTGGTGATTTCTTAACACTTCCATCGGGTAGCGCTAGTAATAGACTTTTTTGGAACACCGCCTACAGAATAGATAAAGAAATAGATAATATACACGTTTTACACGACTCATGGAAAGGAGAGGATGGTTATAGAATTCCACTTGAAGATGTTGATAGTGGTACTAGTACCGATGAGATGCCGCTAAAAACAAAAGATCTTTATATGTCTTGGCGCTTACCAGATGATGGTAACGGAAACGAACAATCTTCTTTAAGATATAAGATTGTTGGAGGAGCTAAATTCTCAACCGTATACATATTAAACCTTGAAAGAACAATAACAGCAGAAGACGCAGCGTTAGCTGCTCACGCGACAGACTCAAGTAAATTAAAAGATGGTTTAATTTTTCAAATAGAAAAAAGAGAACTAAAAGAAGAAGAAAACTTTTCTGGTAAATTCTTTGTTAAAATATCTAAAAACCAAGTTTCTAGTATAATTGAAACTGGAAAAGAAGTTAGCAATTTAGATAAATATCAAGTTACAGCAAAACAAGGCGTTTGGCATTGGCATGATGATATTATGACCGTGACAGGTTCTCCAGTAGTTGGTAGTTCAAGTTATGGTAATACTAATAATTTTGGTTTTGATGCTGGTCATAATACGGCTAACCACATACACTACAACTACACTGATTCTAACGGAAACAACAACACGAGCGCTGATATTAGTTACGGGCAACCGTTAAGAATTTCAGATTGGTGGGAGGTTTGGAACGGTATACGTAATGAATTAGACAACAAGCATAGGTTTTTTATAGATAGCATGCATATGATTGCCGGGCAAGGCGAGGCTAGTGATTATGCTAAATACTGCTGTGTAACCTGGTCTGGATGTACAACTGGAGATGATCTTTCTGCTGAAAATTCAGCTTGGAGTTACCCACCTTTAAAAACTTGGTTGTCAGAATTTGGAGACACTTCAAATCTTTTAATACCGGCAAGAGAAGTTGATACGGGTGATGGAGATGTTCAAGTTATACCCCCAACATCTGCGTGGTATGGGAATAATTTAATATCAACGTCACCACTGTTAAACACCAATATAGACTACGAGGGTTTACCGGTTGACGGTTGGGTTGGTTCATTACAAAACGTTTCTAGACAGTGGGATAAAACGTTTACAAATAATGCATCAAACCATATTAACGGTTTAGAAGGTTTAGTTACAACAAACGACTATCACGCAACTGGACCTAGAAGATGGTTTAGTGGTTTAAACGGAACTGATTATGGGGTTGGTGATGACACAAAAACGTACTCAGATAACGGTGAAGAAGATAGACACTTTATGCATTTGTCTTTTTTTGCTCCTGGAAAAGATTTACACGACGGAAATTGGACTTATGGCGCGGGTCTTGGCGGGTCTGGTGTTGGAAAAGCACTTTATAATGAAACTGGGTTTATGGCTCACTTACAAGGTATATGGGGTGGTGGTGTTTTTACAGGGAAAGATCCTAATCAAGTTTTTGGAACAACCGGTGATCACATTCATCTAGCTATGGAGGGAAATTACGATAGTGTTGGTAATTACTTACCTGAACCGCCAGGGCCAGGTGTAGGTTTTGGTTATGATTTAGATTATAGAGAGTTGCACGAAAGACAATGGGATCCTACATTTTTACATGATAGCGCTGGTACTTTCGTTGGTGATCCTGGAAACAAAATACGTGATTTTATTAGAAACCTATATCCAGGTTCAAAGTTTAGATTTCATCACACTCAACAAGGACCTACAAACGTAGAGTTAGATGATGAGGTTTATACTATTAAAAAAGTTGTAATAAAAAAATTATACAACCACACTTCTTGGAGAAAACCTTATAATAGGTATATTAGTGGTGATGGTTATGATCTTACAACTACACAACATATAGCTTATCAAAGTGTTGAGGAAGTTGCTTTAGATTACTTGAATCAGTTAAACGCTACAGGAAACTCAACAGGAGGGTCATCATATGTCAACAATTTTAAAGATAAAATAGAGCAATTTGGAGCTTCTCACAATAGAAGACTTTGTTATATAATTGAGCTTGACAAAAACCCACGGTTTTCTACAGGCGTAATGGGTAATCCTTTAAACGCGAACGTAAATGGTCAGAATGGTATGAACGCTGAGTTTAGTGCTGATAATTTTACTGACGTAGAGTTTTTAGATCCAGTTCAAGATTTATTGCTCTCTGATTTAAGTAAATTTCCAGCTATATGGGAGATTGATCCTAAAAAACAAGATGTAGATTTAGATATATATTATGAGGCTAGTAACAATATACCTGTTAGAATTAACGAAAGAACAAACGAGTTGTTTGCTCCTGTTGGTTGTAAAGTTGAGATTATTGACGCGACACCACAACAAGAGCTTAACGATGTTTACCTAGAGTCTTGGGATGGTAACACAGCCACGTTTTACCCGGGTTTTAATAGAGCAGATGGAAATAACGAGATAGATTATACTAATACTTTTTTTAAGTTTATTAGAGAAGATGGTAGCTACACGGTAGCTGAGGCTGGTGGTCAGCAATTAATAGGAGAACTTGCTGGTATTAAATCTGACTTTATATTTAAAGAAGATATTGGTAGTGTTATTGGAGCTGGGCTTGCTTGGTACAATTGTTTTTCTTTTGGAAACGGCTTGGAGTCTAATAGAATTAGAGATGATTTTAACGAAATGTTTATTACAAACGGAGTTAAAGCATCGACAACGACGCAAGAAACGTACGAGCAAGAGCGTAGATCACATGGTTTAATATATTCTGGTATATATAACTCTAACTCTGGTATTAACGATCTAAATCAGTTTATAATGGCTGAAAAGATCACAAAAGATTTAAACCCTACTTACGGTAGTATTCAAAAACTATTTCAAAGAAGAATTAGTTTAATTGCTTTCTGTGAAGATAGAGTTATACAAATAATATCCAACAAAGATGCTATCTTTAACGCTGATGGTAGTTCGCAGTTAATATCTAGTAGTAATGTTTTAGGTGATGCAAATCCATTTGTAGGTAACTTTGGTATATCTAAAAATCCAGAATCATTTGCATCACAATCTTATAGAGCATACTTTACAGATAAGGCTAGAGGTGCTGTTTTAAGATTGTCTAAAGATGGTTTAACACCTATATCAAAAGCAGGTATGCATGATTGGTTTAGAGATAATTTACCAATGTACACATCATTAATTGGTACTTATGATAGTTATAAGGAAAATTACAATATAACCCTGTCAAACACTTATACAGAAAATATTATATTCAACGAGGCGTTTAAGCAAGGTGTTAGTAGCAATGCCATTGAGTCAACACTATTAAACGTTGTAGAAAATGGTGGAGTTAACAGCGGAAGTAGTTATAGATTAACTTATAACGACCCTGGTTTTGAAGCTAGCTTTTTATCTTCATCTCCTACTAGTGATTACCACTTTGGTAATCCTAGTAGTGGATTTTTAAATACCATCACTGTGACAAACCACCCCGCAATAGGCTCGAATGAGTTTCAGGTATCAAACACTGTTGATGATCCAAATATAGCTGAGCAAAACCCATTTGGAACCGGTGGCGCGCAGTCGTCTGAAGCTTTTGAACAAGCTATTTACGATTTAACCCCAGGTACTGATGATGGTTGGTGGTACGATCCTAGATTTAAAGATTCGGCTAATAGTGCTATAGATTTATTTGGTCCAAGTGCATATAATTATGCAGACGCGCAAGTTTTTAGCGTTATTAAAAGACATGTTAACGGGGTTGATATTAACGAAAGTAGTCCTGGCAATGATTTACCATTAAATTTTGCAACTTCTACTTTTGGTTGGCCTACTGGTTACGATCCTAGTGTGGAAAAGCTTGTAGGTTCGTATCCTTTTTACAACAGTAGCTACAGCGTTGGTAATTCCCGAATATCTAAAGCTATTACTAGAACCAAACCAGGAAATCCTGGTAATGACAATGCTATTCTTTTTGACAGACCAAATCCTGGTAATTCTTATGTTGAATTTAAAAATATTGGTAACAATTCACCAGATGACGCTGATCACCCATCATTGTTTAACTATAATAACGCTCCTGGAACTCCCGGTAACGCTGATCACAGTTCTTTTTTTAACGGTGATGAAATACATATTCAAGTTAACATTACATGCTATGCTACTATGGATGTCCCATCGTATTCTACTAATTGGACTTATGGTTACAACTATATTGAACCAAAAATACAGTTATTTAATGGAACTACACCTCTTGATAGTCTAGGTGTGTTGAAATCATACGATAACTTTGGAATCCCCTTTGGAGGTTTTCAAAATGCGCAGATTGCTAATGGGGGTGTTTACGATCCTTATGCATACCAACAAACGATTGCTGATACTATGGGTAGTGATTTTAAAAACTCTACAGGTCTAGAGGCTACTCCTACTTCTTATAGCGCAAGTTATAATGCTATTGGTTATGAAGCTGTTTCAAGTGGAGTTGTTTTGTTTCCAAACACTAGCAGTATAACCCTTCCTAATGTGGCAACTAGTAGTTTTAGTGGTACTCCGGGGAGCTTTGGCGTTACTGTTGGTGCAAGTTTTAAGTTTATAGACCCAAACCAGCAACACCCTAATGGAACATCCCTTGTTTCTGGTGCTGATATTGAAGAAGTTAAAGTTATAGACGATCTTAGAATAAGAATAAGTAATGATGTTCAAGGAAATTCATCGGATTATAAGCATGGATCTGGCGTAAGGGGTCTGCATAACCCGCTTTGGGAGATTAGCAGTATAAAAATAAAAAAAGGTTGGGGTGTAACGGCTCCACACGTAGACGAAGTGCCAGAAGTTATTACTTTTGACGACCCATTAACTGGAGGTACACAAAGTTACACAGTGGCTGACTTAATAGCAGATTCAAACGCTCAGCTTAACGCGAGTGGTGAATGGGTTTTAAACCAAGGTACCATTGATATTCAACAAGGTACCTCTGCAACTTCCCAACCCGCTATACCTGGTTACAATATTCCAGCTTGGGTTGAGGTTTATCATACTAGTCCTTTCTTTTGGACTTTTAATAACAATGTTGGTACTGGTAGTGGTTATAATAACAGCGGTACAGAAGAAAAAATTACAGCCAAAACAGTTGGCTGGTTTGGTGATAATAACATAGGGACGACTGTTTCAAGCGGAGGTTATAGTTGGAGATTACCACCAGGGTTTGATTCAACAACAGGTTTGGATACTCAACCAAGCACTAAGCAAACTTGGCCTTTTAATCCTACCGGTTTAACTTTAGGTGGCAACAATTTTACAGCTCAAGGGCAAGGAACCTCCGGTTTTAATAATGGTAGTGGTACTCATAGCCCTGAAGAAAAAGATTATGTAGAAGTCTTAAGTAATTATTGGAAAATAGATCAAAGTGGCAACTCAACTAACTCAGCGTACGCTATTCACTGCCCGCTAGGTAGTGGTGAAGAGTATGTTGTTGGTGATTGGTATTTTGTTGATATTGAATATGCAGACAATGAATCTGATAACAACAATAAGGACGAGCTTATTATGCCAGCCGTTGGGTCTTATGGTTTGCCAGGCGCAACAAACGGTCAAGATGGTACTATAGAGATTGCGGGTGTAGCTAATTCAATCGCGGTAAACGGAACAATAGTAGACTTTAATGGTGTTGGTACTTTTGGAGGAGCTGCCGGTTCAAGACACGTAAGATGTGTGCCAACTTACAGAACAGAATATGGTGATGACAGGTGGGTTTTAAGAGCTATATACCAAGTTCACTCTAACAGTGACGTTGCTAGTAACCATTTAGATTTTTTTACTTTAAGATTCTACAATTTTAAAAACGACACGTTATATGTTTCTAAAATAATATCAAAGAAAATAAACTACGTTAATGGTACTGGTACAGCTACAAATTGGGATATAGACCTTGGTAATAGCACTTACAATCAACTACACACTTTTTCAAATGGAGTCTACAACCCTAGTACAAATGATTACTCAAACGTGTATTTTCATGGTCAAAAACTTTGTTGGGAAAATGCTTATGGTGATGAAGATTGGTCGCAAAAGTTTCAAAATATAATACCAACAACAGCTGACACTACCCCGGCTCAAGCTGCTAATTGGACGCTTAAGTTTACTGTTGGTCCAAACCCTAGAACTTTCTTAGCGGTAGGTGAATTAGGAGTTGCTGTATCAAACTCTATAGGTGATAGTGTGATTGCTGGTGAATTTGACGGCGTTGTAGTTAAAGGTTTAGCTGTGGATTTAATAGGGAATTATGAAATTACGTTTGGAATGAATGGTGCCGACGACGGTACTGCTGATTGGACTATATTTCATTCTTCATCACCAAGTTCACCATACACACCTTCAACTTTTGATGCTTACACAAGTACGGCAACGGCAACCAATTATATTTTTTCAGAAATGATTAGATTTTTTAATTCAAATCCGTCGAATCCGTTGAGTTGCAATGTTAGTGGTATAACGTTAACGAATCAAGTGCAGTTATTCCAAGGTGGTACTGTTTCTTCTTGGAATTTTGATGGGTTTGAACCTACTATAGACGATTATATTATATGGGATGGTAATACTTCTACTGATGGTAGAATACAGTTTCAAGACTGCCCAATGTTTGATCTAAGTTCAACGGGTGTTACAGAGGTTATAACAGCAAACCAACTTATAGACAAACCTATAAATAGATATGAAAATTATGAGATAAGCTTTACGTATAAAATAGCGGATAAAGTTGATAATCCTGGTAAAGGACTTCTACACATGTATTACTTTAACAGTCAGGGGTATGGTTTTAGAATAAATGATATCGGGGATGTTAACAGCACTTACTTTACTTCCAGTAGTAGCACGGCTGACACAACAACTATTGATAATAGCGAAGAAATAGGTAGTACTGGAGTTAGAAGAGTTACTATAACTGTTGAGATTGGTTCTAGCGAAGCGTCTTCAGAATTGTTGAATCCTTCAATTGGTGTAGAAGCGCTACTTAACACCTTTGTGATTAGAAAAGATACTTCTGACTCGGACAACGTTACTGGTTGGGTGGATAACATATCAATGAAAAGAAGTTACAGTATAGAGATGACTCCAGAACCAAATAGCGTACCTATTTACCCAGAAACAACGGTGACGTATGGTGAAGATGTAAACGGTTGGATTAGCTTTAAATCGTTTTTACCTGAAGCTGGTTTAAGTTTATCTAAAAAGTACTTTACTATAAAAGATGCTATGTTGTACCAGCACTACGTTCCTCTATCATCAATAGCGGCCGGCGCTACACCTGAAACAGCTGAAAACTACAACACTTTTTATGGAACACATTACCCTTCTAAAATTAAAGCTGTTTTAAACGCAGAGCCTTCTGTTATAAAAACGTTTAACACTTTAAATTACGAAGGTAGTCAAGCTTACGTAACTAAACCTTTAACAGCGTTGGATGTGTTTGGTAATAGCACTATAACTATTAACAACGTTAAAGCTTGGTCGAATGGCTCTGATGTAGAAGGGTGGAACGCTACAGAAATAAAAACCGACATGGATAATGGTAATTTACAAAATTTTATTAAAAAAGAAGGCAAGTGGTTTGGGTATATTAAAGGAAAACATATAATCGAAGGCGATCTAGACACTTCGCTGTTTAGCGTAGAAGGAATTGGTTTTGCTTCCGGCATAACAGGTGGTAGTGTATCAGGCCCTGGTAGTTTGTTGCTTCCAGATCCTTTAGATGTTAGTGATTTAGTTACTGGTGGAACTTATTAAATAATTTAAAAAAAATAAAGCATGGCAAATGGATATGGTAGTTCAACATCATCTTCTAGTATTAACAGAATTTCAAACACATCTAACAATGAATTAATTGTTAATGGTCAAGAAACCGAAGCTTTACAAGTTGTAAGTTTAAATTTAAACATAAGCGAAAGCGAGATGCCTAACGCTATAACATCGAGAAGCTTTGTTGTTACAGGGTCAGCTGGGGCTAAGTTTACTATTATAGCTCTTCAAACTGGGACTCAAAAGTATTATAATTTTAACAGCGCAGAGTTTGTTGATGGCCATACTTCAGCTTGCAATCTTATCGTAGAGATGAGACAAAAAAAATATAGAAACAATATAGTTTTTCCAGAAGGTTCTGGTGATTATATTATAAAACTCATACCTTCCCAAAGTATTACAACAAACTCTAGTGTTATAACTAGATCTATAACAAAACTAAGTGAAGATGCTACGATAACGTTCACGCTTGGAACTAACAACGCTGTTAATTATGCGACGTTTCCAACATCGACTTCTTCTGGAAGTATCAACGCTGTTGGCAATGTTGCTTTTGATTGGGACGTTAATAACTGGAATGGAGTGGCTGATGCTGGTAGTTTTGGTTTAGTTGTAACAAACGAGATTACAAGTGGATTACCTGTTATACCTGAAAATTACTGGTATTTTACAACCACAGAAGCGGTGGCTGATAACCCGGCTGGTGATGGTGAAGACAGCACTACTGTAACTGTAGCCGATGTTACTGATCTAGGTATTGGAACAGAGTTATATTATCACAAAGGAACAACAGTACCAACAAATAAAGCAGGTAGCGCTGTTGGAACAACAACTATATCTGCTATTGATGCTGAAACAAAAACAATAACTTTTTCTCAAGCAGTTGCTTTTGAAGATACTGAAACAATGACTTTTAGAGCTTATGGTAGAAAAGCAATTAAATTTGCTATTGATGTAGATATGCAATTTACCTCTACAGAACTATCAACTACACCACTAACACAAACAGTTAGAACCACTTTTTCTAACGCCACTATTATAACGCTAAACGACACGTTAGGTGTATCTGGTGGTAGTACTATAAAATATAGAGGCGTTGGTGTTAGAAACACATCCACCAACAGGGTTGTGGCGGTAAACACGCCAGATCCAAACGGTGTGGCTGGTGATGGCGTTATGACGGTGGAATTACAGCAAACCTTAACAGCTGGAACTGTTTTAAGTTTTGATTTGGTTTATAAAACGGTTAATTTAAAAGGAAACATTACTGTAAACAAATACCCAAAAACAAACAGAACAATAAACTTTGATGTAGACAAAATAATAACAGTAGGAACTCAATCTTAATATATGCCAAATATAGTAATACAAATAGACACATTCCAAGTTGAACAATCGCAAACAGCAAGTGGTAGCATCATTTACACACCTATTAACTCATCTGTGCAAGTTGGTGATATAGTGCATTACGCTATTGATCCTGGTTTTGGTGTTTTAAGTGACACAACAGAAGTAGGTGAGATTACTGGTTTTACTAGTGCTGGCTTTATAAATGTAACTGCGGATGCCGCGGCGTTACCAATTCCTAGTAATCCTTTTATTTTATTTTCAAAACCAATAAAAATAAACGAGTCAAGCATTAAGGGTTATTACGCAGATGTTACGTTAGAAAACAACTCCAATAAAAGAATAGAATTATTTGCTTTTAGTTCAGAGGTAGTTCCTAGTAGTAAATAAAGCGCAATAAGTGTGACTATAGAATTACACTTAAATTAAATTAAATGAATGATAACATAAACTTTAGATCTTTTAAAGAGGGAGATTATGAAATGTGTTGTGAGTGGTGGAAATGGTGGTGGAAACGTACTGGTTTAAATCCTGTTCAAAGAGCTTTTTTACCAAAAGATGAAAGATGTTTTGTTATAGAGAAAAACGGAGTACCAGTAGCTTGTTACTTTTTATTTATAATGGAGCCACACATAGTAGGTTGGACAACTTATTTAGTTACAAATCCTAAATATAAAGAAAAAGATAGAAAAAATATAATAAGACTTTTAGTAGAAAAAGTAGAAAAAGAAGCAGAGAAAATTGGTATAATGCAGTTGTTTACAATATGCATGAATGACCACATGACAAATATACATAAAGATTTAGATTGGATATTAATGCCAGTTAAAAACGAAGGTTTTAAATATCTAACAAACAACTTTATAAAACAATAATAATATGGGAGATTTTTTTGGAAAGAAGTCAAAAAGGAGCCAAACCGCGATAATGAATGAGATGAATCAAATGATTCAAGATCAAGTTAAAACATTTGGGGAGGAGCGAGTTGTAGCTCAAGATAGAGCTAATCAAACTAGACAGCAGTTTGAGGATTTTCAATTTACTAATCCTTTTGCTGACGCAAGAAATACTTACGCTGGCGCCCAAAACGCTTACGCTGGTTTACAAAACCAATTTGCTGGATTAGAGAATAAGTATGAAGGTATGGAAAACCGTTTTGAAGATATGACGGTTGACATGCGTGCTGCTGATTTTCAAACTCAGCAAGGGCAACAACAAAGAGCAAACATACTACAAGGGTTAAGAGGTGCTGCTGGAAGTTCTGGTGTTGCTGGTTTGGCACAATCACTAGCTAATCAAGGCGCTATGCAATCTCAACAAATAGCAGCTGGTATATCTCAACAAGAAAGACAAAATCAAATGCTAGCCGCGCAAGAAGGTTCTAGAATAGATCAACTACAAAGAGGTGCTGGAATGCAGCTGCAACAAATGCAGGCTTCTGGTGCTCAACAATTACAAGGTCAACAAGCTGCTGGTGCTATGGCGGTTCAACAAATGCAGATGGCTGGAGCTGATAAACAACAACAAATGATAATGCAAGGTGCCGCTGATGTTCAAGCGGCAGAAGCAGGGCAACAAGCAACATTGTTAGGTATGGATTATGCTTCTTTAGCTGGTGCAAACCAAGCTTACCAAGGTTCTTTAGCAAATCAAATGAACGCAATGGGTATGAAGGCTAATATGTATGGATCACGATCACAAAACAATATGTTTAACACGTTACTTAATGCTGGCGCGGATTTTGCTGGTTCTTATTTTGGGGCAAAATCCGATAGAAGATTAAAGAAAAATATAAATAAAATTGGGGAATCACCTAGTGGATTAAATATATATAGCTTTGAATATAAAAACCCAATACATGGCAAAGGATTATTCCAAGGAGTAATGTCTGATGAAATCCCACAAGAAGCAGTTATTAACAATGGAGAATATGATACGGTTAACTACAATATGTTAGACGTAGAATTTAAACAAATATAAATATGGCAAGCAAATTAAACCCAGGAGCAGATTCATCATTAGTAAGCGCAGCTTATAGAGCCGCAATGGCTAATACGCCTGCGAATTATAGTAAGACGTTTGAAAGTATGGCTAATAGCTACGAAAAAACAATGGAAGCTTCCAGTGAAATGTGGGGTAACATTGCTAAGCTTGGAGCTTCTATCGGTGGTGAAATGATGGCAAACGCACAAGAGCTTACGGATGCAGTTGCTAAGGGTGCTACTTTGAACCCAGAAGATACTAAGATGTTTTATGATGAAATATATGGAATTAAAGATGAGTTAAAAGCGTTGGGCCCATTAAGCATGTTTGGTGATAGAGATACTAGGTTAAAAAGGGCGGAGCTTAAAGCAAAGCAACAAGGGTTGTTTGCAGATATTGATAATGCTGTTGCAAACCTTAAGGTTGGGGCTGACGCCGTTGCGGCTGGTACTCTTGATGATAATCTATTGGGTTTAAAAGATAAAGATACAATAAACGCTATTATTAAAAGCAATTTAAAAAACAAAGTTACAAACGAAGGTAACATAGCTAAACTTAGCCGTAACGAAAAAGGCGAGTTGATGTATACGTTGTACAGAGAAAACGGTGAGTTATCTGATAACCCAGATGGCAGTGGTGAGCCCGTGACAATGACGTTAAAACAATTTAATGAAAGTATAGCAACCAATGTTAAAGATGGTGGCGTTATGTTGAAATCTCTTGTTAATCTTAGAGAGGCAGAGGCTAAAGCTGGTAATGAGGCTTTAAACAGTACGTATGATCCTGAAAGAAAACAAATGACGTTAAATAGTTTAGATCTTTTATTAGGAGATAAACCTGTTAATTTAAAAAGAGCAATGAGAACTCCTGTTGGTTATTCAAATACTTCTTTATATGATGACTTAATTAGTAAGGGCGCTTTATCAGCTGAATTATACGGTATGTTAAATAAAGTGTCAGGAAATCAAAATGGAGAACTTACTGGTGGTATAGTTGACGGTATTGAAGATATTGATGGTAGTAAAGGTATAAGTGCAAGTGAAATAAATTATGATGTTTTAGTTGCTAATATAACTGGATTAAAAGACGCAGAAGTTAGTAAAGAATTTTTTAAACAATACGCAGTTAAAGAAATGGAAGCTGCATATAAGTATGGGTATAGCAAAAAACCACCTGTACCTGGAAAGACAGGCGCAACGAGTGATAAACTTACCTGGGTTGGTAGTAATAAAACTTTAGCTGTTCAAGGTGGTAATAGATTTTTAGACTACGATATAGCAAAAGACATGTATGATAGCTTTTCTTTAGCAAAAGATGGTGAAGCCACTAGTTTTAACATGTTTAACGTAGCATATAAGTATGATCCTAAAAACAACAATTGGACTGATAGTAATGGTGATTCTTTTGGTAATTCCGATCAACTTAGAAAAATTTTAGGTATATCAGAGCCTGATTTTAAAGCTTTAACATTAAACGCCGGTGTAACGCCAACAGGTAAAGATGAGGTAATAACTTTCGGTGGTAATACTCCAGAAATGCAAACAAACAATGCAATTTTTAAAGCTTTAGACGTTAGATCTGGAGTTACTAGAAAAGATGATAAAGCTTCTAAAAATTTAAATGCAAAATTTGGGCTTGACGATAGATCAGATGTTATGTTTGTTCCTTACTCGGGAGACGTTATTGATAGAGGTATTTTTGGAGTTGGTACAAACGTTTTTAACGCCGATGCGCCTGGAACAAATGATATAATGCTATTTGACCCTGTAAACAAAGAGGTTATTAGAGATGAAAACGAGAATATAATACGTTTTCCCACGGGTGATGATGCCTTTGTAAAGGGTGATGGGCTAAATCCTACTGCTGATAAAATAATAAAACTACTTAAAGAAAAGTATAAAATAGAATACGATCCATTAAAACCAAGTAAATAAAATAATATGTTTGAATTAGACGGTATAGAATACTCAACAGAAGACTTGCAGAGGGCTGCTAATAAATACGATATGGATTTTGGCTCGTATTTAGAGAATATGAAAGGCAAGGGGCTTGTGGAAAAGCAAGTAGACTCGACGGTAGATCCGACGGTGAGTCAAGACAATATGGGATCAGGATTGGACGATGGTTCATCGGAATCAGTAAGTTGGTTTGATCAAACTTGGTTTGGTCGAGGTATAGCCGCGGCTAGTACAACAGGTGAGGCTACAGACTTAATGGCTCAAGACTTTTCTAATGTAAGCATGGAAAGTATACAAGAGTTCATGAAAGCTAAAGAACAAGAGTCTAAATCACACGTTCCATCTGAACGTATGAATAAGTTTCAAAAAAAATATAAAGAAGAGGGTAGTACTTGGTCTGCGTTTTTTAGAGGTGTAAAAGATCAACCAGGTTTGTTACCAGAATTATTTGTACAATCTTTAGGTACTCAAGTTGGTACGTTAATTGATTCACCCGGAGCTTCTTTAGCAGCGGCTGGAGCTGGTGCTGCTACTGGAGCTGGTATTGGCGCTGCGGGTTTTGGGGTTGGAGCTGCGCCTGGTGCTGTTGCTGGTTTATTTGGTGGTTTAGCAACTTCAATGGAAGCTGCGTTAACTTTTGGTGAGTTAATAGAAACTGAACTTAAAGAAGAAGGTAAAGAATTTACAGATGAAAACATTAAGGCTTTATTAGAAGGACCGAAAGGAAACTCTATAAGAAATAAATCTATAGGTAGAGGTTTAACTATTGGTGCTATAGAAGGTTTGTCTGGTGGTATTGCTGGTAAAGCAGCTGTTGCTACTAAAGGAGCAGTTGCTGCTACTAGAGGCGCTAAAACAGCTACCTTAGCAGCTAGTACAGCTGGTGTTGGTGTTGAAGCTGTTGGTGGTGCAACAGGGGAAATAGCTGGTAGAGCTGTAGCTGGTCAAGAAATGGATGCTGCTGAAATTGGTTTTGAAGCTATAACCGGAACTGTAACAGCACCTGTTAATATAGCTACTGCTTTAAAATCTGCAAAACAACCTACATATAGATTAAACGATGAAGATGTTACGTACGCTCAAATGAAAAAGTTTGTTGAAGAAGCTGATGACATTGATGTAGCTAAAGCTAAGATTAAAATAGAAGACGACTTTACTGGTGTTGGTATATTAGCTGCTAAAAAACAAAACAAAGCTATAGTAGATTCTCAGATTGACGATAAAATTACAGATAAAAAAGATAGAGATAGGTTAGTAGAACTTAACGATGATAGAATAGAGGCGGAGGCAAACGTTAAAAAGAAAGGTATTGACAAAGTTCCAAACGCGCCTGAGGAGCTAGCCACAATACAAGCTGAGATCGATGCTATTATAGGTAAGTACGAGGGTGCCATGGGTATTGGTGAAACACAAAAAGCTCAAGACGTTGCTAAAGTTGTAAGAGAAAACAGAATATCAGATACCATTGCTTTTGCAGAAACTCAAGGTAAAAAAATTGGTAAACAAACTATTGTTGTTGATAACAACGAGCAAGCTCAAGCTGCTCATGATAAAATAGCTAAAGAAATGGGTCTTAAAGCGCAGGACGTTACCAATGCTGATGGGTTTATAATTGGTGATTCTATTATTATTAATAAGGATGTGGCTGGTAGAACTGGTGCTATTAACGTTGGTGCCCACGAGGTGCTACATGGTGTTTTAGCTAAACACATGCAAGGTCTTGTTAAAGATATTAAAGATAAGGACGGTAATGTTATTGGCCAAGATAAATCTGAAGTAAAAAAGTTAATATCTAGCTATAAAAACGTATTAAGTAAAAAGCAATTAGCGGCTGTTACCACAAGGTTACAAGACAATTATAAAGATCAAATAGCCGCTGATCCTGATTTTATGGAAACAACGGAAGAGTGGTTCACTGCTTTTTCCGATGCTATAGAACAAAATGAAATAGCTTTTGATGAAGGTGTTTTTGGTAAAATCAAAAATACAATA
>Ga0181390_1000291_pt1 | contig 22306 bp, 6 predicted proteins | sample 13SPOviralmetaG_FD_130085 | JGI IMG/M metagenome (GOLD analysis project Ga0181390, IMG submission 130085) | Marine viral communities from the oligotrophic San Pedro Time Series (SPOT) site, San Pedro Channel, CA, USA - 13 SPOT_SRF_2010-07-21 | ecosystem: Environmental > Aquatic > Marine > Strait...
ACTCATCAACTTCTACTTCTTTAGACCAATCCATATCAATACGTAGTTGATTTTTGTGCCTATCGAAGCTAATATGTTTAGTATCTGAATCCATAATAAGATCCAACATAGACAACCACTGTTGTGCCATTTCGTATTCTACCAATGATCCCATATAACCAAGAGAATACATGTCGTTTAGATGCATCTGATATTGAATATCAAACATATTATGACCACCGCTTTCTCTTAGTGGAAATATTTGAACCACATCTGTCACTAAATCAGGTATGGTTAAATATCCGTTAGTGATATCATCAGCCGATACTTGATGTTTTAAAAATACTTTTTCAATCGCATCCGCGTGATAGTGTTGATAAAACTGTAAAGCTTCATCAACTCTATCTTCTACTTGATCGTCATCAACGTTAATTTCAACAACAGGCGCACCTAAAGCACGTAGGCAATAATCTATTAATGTCTGTCTGCTATTAGGCTTTGCCATTTAACTACTCTCCTGAATCTGCTGGTGCTACCGGATCTTCTGATTCTTCTACAACTGGTGCCCAAGGCATTGCAGCTTCAGTAACCGGCGTTACCACTTCGTCAATTTGCTTTTGAATCTGCGCATTAATATGATCTTCATATGAACCACCATCATTTGCTACTGATTTAATCCAGCCTAATACTGTATTTTCAGTTAAGCTGGCAAATGGTACAAATGGATCTGCATCAGCCGATGTAAATGGTGTAGCACCATGAAACATTCCAACGTTGTCGTTTTCGTCGGTACCAGTCTTAGTCCAATATGTTTGAACTACAGCGTCATTGTTATCGCCTTCATTTTTCTTTTTTAGTCCTGTAACTTCCCAGGTATATGTAATTGCCATTATATGTCCTCCTTCAAGGTGTTTGTATTACTATACTATTTATAACTATTTATTTTTAAGTTGTTCTCTTAACTCATCTATTTCAGCTTTTAATTCTTTAATAGCTTCTACTAGTACTGGAACAACCGCTTGATAATTTACTACTTTGTGTTCTTCTCCGTCAATATTTGTAATGTCTTTTACAACCTCGGGTATTACTTCTTCTACTTCTTGAGCGATAAATCCTAAATTGTCTTTTGACTTACTTTCATCAATCCAATCAAACTTTACACCTCTTAATTTGAGAGTTTTATCTAGTGATCCTTCTAAGTCTCTTACATTTTCCTTTAACCTAGCATCTGAAGTTGTTGTAGTTGAATAAGCAGTAATATCTCCTTTAGCATGAAAAGCACCAGCAGGAGTAAATTGGAAGACATCACCAACACCAGTATTAGAAGAGAATATTTTTATATTACCAACGCCAGTTGAAGCAGCATGATACCACAATGTCATTTGAGGGCCCTGCGCATGATAAAATCTTATTCCGTTTCTAGAAGTATTATTAGTAGTAGAACCATACTTGAACATTGACTGAGTTTCTGGGCTCATATAATACGTTGTACTATCTCCATAATACTTACCAGCGCCATTCAAGTAGTAGTTTCCAGCTTTTACATCTCCAGCAACATTTCCACTCGCGTATTTTCTAACTTCGATTCCTCTCCAAGTACCATTAGTGTTATTTGAATCTTTTTGACCTATTGTTGCCCAAGCTGTACCACCGCCTGACGTTCCAGAACTTAAATCTATTTTCCAAGATTGTGTCCAATCGTGATTTCTAGCAAATACAAAAGTTCCTGAGTCTTTTATTATCCAAGCATTTGTAGTTCCATGAGTTCCAATCAATCTTAAACCTGGGCCACCTGGATCTGCCCCGCCTCCAACTCTTAAGCCACCATTCGTGTGAATATGTCCAGTAGATGTTGTAGTTCCACCAACGGTTAAGTTACCGGCAACGCCTAACGTATTTAAATTAGATGTATCTGCTGGTTTAACAAAGTAAGCTGAACTATTAATGTCTTGAAACACATCAGCTTCTACTCCACCAGTACCATGAAAATAGCCAGTACCATCAACTTGTAGATTCAAATCGCCACTCGATGATGACATTCTAAATTCTTGATTCCCTACACAATCTCTATATTGAATACCAGTATAACCGCTCCATTCAGTTCTTCCAAAAGATGCTGTTCCAGCTTGAACAATATTGTTCTGTATATTTGGAACTATAAATGCTTGTTGAGCATTCTCGTATGGAAGTTCTCTAATACTTGGTAAGTAGAAATATGTTTTAGCAGTATTTGCAGTACCATAACAAGTCCCAAATCTCATCATGACTTGTGTTGTAGCTGCATGCATAACACCATCATTACTACCTACACCACTACCGTTGTCAACCCAAGTGGCTGCCGAGGCCCATCTATCTGCAGCAGAATCAGCTGCAGCTGATGGAGTTCTATGACCTTTTAATCTTGCTGTAAGTTTTACCCAACCACCATTTGTATCAACAGTTGATGTGTGCATATATGGGTTTGATGTTATTGTACTTCCCGCAGCATTTCTTTCATGCCAACCCATATAAACGTTATGATCGCCATCAGCCTGAACCCAAATTGTATATTCGTAATCTTTTTCTGGATCAACATCTACAAATTCAGTTGATATCCACTGATAACACGTAGAACCGTTACTTACACCCTGTGAATAATGACATGCAACTTGAGATCCATCAACGAATGTTCTAAATTCTCTTTGTGAACCACCACCGTATCTTCTTGCAATATCTGTTGCAGCAGTTAATAAGTTAGCACCACCTAAGTTTGAAGAGTTTCTAATAGCCTTTTGATCATAAGCTCCTAGTAATTTAATACCAGTATTGTCAATCTGCGCTCGCTCAGAGTTATTTACACGAAACTCAGTGTGACTATTTGAAGCATGCCTTATTCCCCAATGGCCATCGTTATCCAATAAACCTACATTATTTGATGCATCGGCATATAATGATCCATGTCTTTCTGCAGCTGCTGTTCCTAGTTGCAGCTCTATTGAACTTGTGCTATTACCATATAAATTTAGAGCTCCTGTGCTGTTACCTTGGAATCTTGTACCATCATTAAAATGTACTTGGTGCGCATAATGAACAGAATTATTGTTCATATGAATATCACCACCCATCTTCAATCTATATGATCCTGAAGTTTCTGGGTCAGTTGCTAGACCTAAGTAAACCATTTTAGAACTAGATGCAGGAGATACATAATAACCAGTATTATCTTTGTCTTCAAATATCGGCGATCTTAAACTGCCAGTAGATTCAACATTTCCAGCAGTAGCATCTAACCAAATTCTAGCAGTACCACCTTGAGCTACGTATTGACCCCAACCACTAGTTGAGAATCCACTTAAAAAGTTAGTACCGGTTCTTGTTGTAAATCCAATACCATACATATTTGATAGTGAAGTATCAGTAGGTCTATAGCTATTTCCTATTGTATAAATCGGGTTAGTTTTTCCTTCATTAGCACCACCACCTGTGCCACTTGGTGCATTATATGAGCCAATTTGATAACCTGTAGTAACGGACAATCTTTCATATGCGCGATTGGTTTGAACTTTGTACGTATATCTGGTATCGTGTTTTTCGATAAGTGAATCAGTACCAGCATAACGTGAATATCTTTCAACTTCATAACCAGAATCCCAATACCAGTGATCGCCGTACCAGTTACTTGAATTTTCTCCAAAGTAAAAATGCGAATCGCCTGAGTCAGTAGCACCTAGGTACAACGTATCGTTAATATGTGTCTGATCACCATTACCATCACCAAGGTATGTATTCTTATAAGTGTATACATGACCAGTAGTGTCAATCAATAATCTAGTATTATTTGAAGTTCCTGCAGTTCCCTGATCGATAATTTTAAATCCAGTTCCAAAATCGCAATTTAAATCATATACTAAATTACTACTAGTAGAATCTTCTAATCTTAAGGAAACAGCATCTCCAGATGATTTAATGTGTATTGGTTTAGCAGGAACATTAGTATGTGATGAACCACCCGCCATAAGGTTGCCTTCAATTCTAGCATTACCTAAAACGTGGAATTTATTAGTAGGTGCTGTTCGGCCAATACCAACATTACCACTTTGTAATACTGTTATGTAAGGTCCTGCAACGGCATTATAACTCGGCGTTGAATGCTGTCCATATAAATCTAGTCTATAACTCTCGGAGCTTCCTCTTGTTGAGAAATCCCATCGTGTAGCACCGCCACTGTCAAAGAATAGTTCAGCCGGCTGAGCAGCAATTGATCTTATTCTCACAGTTGCTCTTGCAGTAGTATCTTCAAATATTCCAGCAATTGAACCACTTGAATAAGTAGCTCCAGTAGATTTTACGTGTAATTTAGCATCTGGTGTTGTATTACTAATACCAACCTTTCCGCCCCAAAGAGAGATAGTCTCTGATGAGCCCGCGCTCATAAGCGCCATACGAGGACTGCCAGTGCTGTCTACTATAACTTTTATGCCTAAGTGGTCCCAGCCAGCATTGTTTGAAGCACCAAGTTTTAATCCCCAATTATTTTGGTTAGCTGCATAAGTAACAGGAGTAACGTATATTGATCCATTATGAACGTGTAGGTCATCGGTAGGATCATCTGTTCCAATACCAACAAAATATTCTGAGCCACTTAATTGCTTTAGCGACATCATACGAGTATGTGTACCACCAGAATTTACTAATCCAAAATAACCAACAGCTCTATCACTATTTTCTCTACCGCCTTCAATTAATAATCCTCTATCATTTGAATGGTTGATGAGAATTGCTGCGCCAGTATTATCATTATCATTACCAGCTTCGAATCTAGCGACTAACGCATTAACACCCTGCTGAGTAGCAGCTTTAACATGAAGCTGTGGAGCGTTTAATGACATATCACCGTCACTGGTATCAGTTAAACCAACCGCTAATCTATCAGTTGGAATCTGAACTCTACCAGCAGATAATTCTAGCTCGGTTACTCCATTTCTTTGGAATTCTACATCGTGATTATTACCTGTACCAAACTTAATACTATCGTGACCACTGTGGGCATACCAATGAGACATTATACTATTAGTAGCAGTATGGCCAAGGACAATCTTAGAGTGAGCACCGTCAATAATATTTAACCTTGCTCCCCAAGTTCCATCATTAGTAGATGCTCCTGTTCCATCACCAATAGAAACAAACTGTTTAAATTTACCTCCAGGTATAGTAGTCGAAGTTGATCCAGGCTTAGTCCAATAACTCGTATCGTTATGATCTATAAAATAAGCACCTTGCCAATTTCCAGTAGTCGTAAAACTTCCACTCATCGTATGACCAGCAGTAGCAACATCTGACCATGTAGACCAACCTTGACAGCAATCTCTTAAACTTCTAATTTTTAATGGAGTATATGTTTGCCCAATCCAGTTTGCGCTTAGCTCAAATCCGGCATTTGCCGCAGGCATAATTTGTATAGTAGAGTCATACGTGTGCGGTCTATTTGTGCCGGTGCTATAACCAGTATATGTAGTAATACCAGTTCCAAAGTTTGCTCGTGTAGTAGAGTTATTAGTAGTACTCGATGCTACATAATTAACGCCAGTGCCTTTATTTCTATATGACATATCAACAGTAAGAGCACTTAAACCTTGTCGATTTAAAGTAAGAACACCACTACTGTTACTAAATGATGCACTACTTAAGTAGTTATTTGTATTTGTGTCACTATCGTAATCAGTCCATGACGCGGTAATAGTACCACCATCCTGCCTATTTAAAGTAATTGTTTTTGATGTTGTGCCTGAAACAGACGCACCCGTAATAGAACGATCGTACGCTGTTTTCCAGTTATTCGATGTACCGTTACTTGTCGTGCTAATAATACCAGGAATATTTAATGAGGTACCAGTGGCATTTAAGTTTAAGTAATATGTAGTTCCACTAGTGTCATAAAAAATAGGGGCTCTTACAGAAGCACTACTTTCCAATATACCAGATTTAGTTTGTGTATCTGAGCCAACATGTAAAACTTGGTTATTAGAGTGGAATAGTTTTCTTTGATCTCTTACGGGCCAGTTATAGTTAATTGTGCTATTAACATAACTACTATCATAAGATGATTTAGCAGCAAAGGCCTCGTTACTTCCATCAGTAAATGTTGTGCTTGATTGATGACTTCCTGAACCTGAAGTTCCTGATGTTGTTCCATCGTAAATATTTACAGTACATGAAGATCCTCTTGGAGTTTGAATTCTATATCTTGCTCCACTAGTACCACCGCCTCTCAAATATAAGACCATTCCACCAGTACGCGCAAGTTTCATTCCACTACAAATTGTAGTATAACTTTCATCATGCTGAATTACACGCCAAGATTTATCGTTTCCACCCCAATTAGTATCGCCTGAATGCTGCCATGTTAATGTTAAACCACCCTTGTGCGTTGATGTATTCCAAGAAGATGGAGCAGTCCAATTATATCTTCTACTTACTGAATAATCTTGATATGCAAAATGCTCTCCTGATGCAACGACGACGACAGGATAATACGTTGATTCGCTTGAACCATGAACAAAGATTTCAATAAAGTTTCTGTCTGTTACATCTGCAACAGAACCATTTGCGTCTAATGTGCCGGCAATGGTAAGATTGTTTAGATTAGAAGTGTTTGCTGGATCTACGTAATACGTAGTATTTCCGGTTGTATAATATTTAGAAGCATATACAGTACCATTAACGTCTAAATAACCACCATAAACTCTTGTTCTCCAAGTAGTTCCAACTCTAGTTTCTAATCTATCAGAATAACCTAAAATAGATGTAGTGGGTATTCCAGCTGTACCTGATGAACTAAATCCAATTACTGAAACACCGTTTGGAGCATTAAATAATCTTATATTTTCATTATAGTTATTATTAGCAGTTCCATCATTTATCCAAATAGATCCATTTTGTATAGTTCCTTCGAAGGCTGCGTGGTTATTACCATCAAGTCTTAATGCAGTTGTTAAATTACTACCGTCATACGTTTGAAAAGATAAAGAATAATTATTAACTAAACCTTCTCGTATTCTTGCATCACCATTAGCCCAATCAATATAAGCGCTAGAGGGCATATTATAAGCGTCTTGCGTGCCAGCATAAAATGCTCTATTAGCATCAATTGCAACGTTACCACCAACTCGGTAACTACCATCCATGACGTTAACGCCATAGCTTTGAGTGTTATCACCAATCTGGAAAACATCGCTGACACTTGCACTATTATCATACTTAGTAGCAAATCTAAGATAACCAGTAGATCCACCGCTACCACGAAGGAATGTGATATTAGAAACTTCACCACCATTTTGACCTGATATTTTTGCAGTTCCTACATTACCAGCATCTTGTCTGTTATTGTAAAGCTTTAATTCGTTTACGGCATTTTGAGTTTTAAATAATTTAATAATTCCATAGCTTTCACCAAGTGTTAATTGTGTTCCAGCAGTATTACCTTCTAACATTCTATTGCTAGATCCACTATAGATTCTACTATTATTATTTGGTAAATATATTCCCCCAGTAAATGCGCCATCGCCATTTACTTGGAATTCCATATTACCACCAAGACTATCACTATTAACAGCCAATTTGCCAGTGGTATAAAACTTATCGGAGGCTCCGACATAATGAATATGGCCAGTAGCACCTGGATCGGTAAACGCAATACCAGTGATTGCATCGGATGAGACTACTGTAAGAGATGCATCTAAAGAAGTAGTAAATGTTCCTATTGTACCAGAAATAGTACCAGCTGCTGCTAAACTACCGCTCGCAACTGTTAGTGCAAGTCCGCCATTAGCATACATTTGAATGTCATTACCACTTCTTTTAATATATTCGCCTTCACCTGTAGAAGTACCAAACACAAATCCTTCATTACCATTAGCATACACATTAGACGCTGCCAAAATATGTTCGCCACCACTAATACGTCCTGTAAATGTCGCTGCAGCTGCTTGAAAATCAGCATACGAAAGTGTCAAATTTCCAGTTGATGTACCATCAGCCGATGTTAAAGCCGCGACAACTTTGTCGGCGCTTTCGTCCCAACCAATAAATACATTACTACCAGAACTACCTCTTTCTAAAATAAGACCTAGGTCATTTGGATTAGCGCCCGTCAATCCGGCATTAAGCTCGATTAACGAATCATTAATTGATGTGTTTGTAGAATTAAGTGTAGTGGCACTTCCAGAAATACTAATATTCCCGGTTACAGTCAAATCGCCTGTCGTGACATTATCTAATACTAATACTTTGTTCCTTAAGGAACCTGCAACTGTAGCCATTTAGCTTTTTCTCCCTCTAATTTTTCTTCTCACAATTTTTGTTGGAATTGTGTTATCCAATAAACCCGTGTATAAAGAACCAAATGTGACGCTGTCAACTTGATATGACGTTTTATACGGTGATTTATCAGCTTGGCCCGATGCCACGTATTTCACTCTCAATTGTGTTCCACTTGTGGAGAAGTTATGTATACTATCTAAAGTATAAGCTTCCCAACTTGATCCGTTATTATTACTTACATAGTACGAAATGCTGCAAGAGCCAGGTGCGTAATGCCCGTCAGCATTTAAATGCACAAAATCTATACTCGCGGAAGATGTCCAAGTGCCATACTCAACAGTCCAATTGCCCACTAATTCATTTCCTACAGAATTAGGCCATATTTTAAAGCTGTGTCCATCTAACCCGTATCCCAACTGTATCCACCATTTAGTTCCGTTCGCAGATTGCATTCTAAAGATAGGATGGCCATAATCTGTTCTATAAGTTCGACCTCTCCCACCCGTACTCGTATCCTCAACAAAGCCATCATGCCGTACCGTTCCTACATGTCTTAAATTATCCCAATCAAACCAACCGCCCATTGTGTTTCTACCACGATCAGCACTTGTTGGGTGATGATTTGGATAACCTGGCATCTTATCACAATATTCATTTGTGATACTTTGCCTATTTGTACCGTGTCTTAACTGTGCTCCAACTATAAAATTCTCAGTAGCGTCTTCTACTTTTATCTGGCCTGAGACTGTAGGATTTGAACCAGAAAAGCACGGAGTTATGTCCGCGTCTAAAACTCTACTTGAACCACCAATATATATTCTATTAGGATAGTTAGTAGGATCTGGTATCATTAAACCTTGTTCGTACGCGTCATCACCATAACCAGCATCTCCAAAATCACACCATACGCATTTTGGACTGGCCGTAGACGCATCTACGATAACCATTAAATTTGAATTATAAAATGTATTATAGTAAACTCTATCATTTACTTCATCATAGAATATCGCGCCACGATAACCATTTCTATCTATGGTCGCAGCAGTATTCCCTCCTGATGAATATATGTAAGATGATGAAGTACCATCAATTAATTCTTCTGTTCCATCTGAGTATTTTCTTCTTGGAAACTTTTTATAATGGGTTGCTGAATAGTCATTTACGTATAACCAATCACCTGCAGTTACAACACCACTTCCATATGCGATACCACTTCTATCTACATTGACGCCATTACTAAACATATACTGGCTTGAAGGCCTAGTATTTACAACATTATTTGTAGAAGTAGACGAATCTTTAATATCACTATAGTCAATCATTGAGTAACCATCCACATTATGGGACGATATGTGCATCGTTGATGTATCTGGGTCAACTGTTAAACTGTGCATATGATTATAAGTAGCTGTAGTATTTCTATAAAGAGCGTTATTGTCATGATAGAGATTAGTTAAACTTCCATCATTATTTAATCTTTTTATTGATGCACCATCACCCCAGCCACAAGTAAATAATAAATCTCCATCCACATCATAGCCACCTTGGCCTATAACCCTATCACCACCATTATAATCTCCTGAACCACTATTTACAGTGAGATTTGACATGCCTCTTTTTGTGACAGGAAGTATGCATTGATGCCCTTGATAATCGTTTACACCACAACCAACAACTGAAATAACCTTGGACTTAAGTAACGATTCTACATATATACTCATCCTATATCCTCTATGTGCTCATTACACACTGAAATTTCAAGCTTTAATACGCGTATAAGATCGTCGTTAGGAGTAATATCATCTTCTACCATAGAATATTCTGCCGCAAGAGCTTCTTCAAACTCAGCTTTCTTTTCTCTCCAATATGTTATTGATTCTGTCATTATACCGTTACTACCTCTACCCAAAATTGATGATAATTATTTAAATCCGAATTACTTATATTATATTTATACGATGGATTTCTGCCGCTATATACTAGAGCTGCACCTGATCTAGACAACGCGTTTGATGTAGACTCAACATCTTTGTAAATTTCGACATGGTCTAAAAACCTTGTATCTGGTAATTCGTATTGTATATAGAATGAATTTGTATCTGCAATTACCGACATAGATGATACATCAAGTGAAGGCATACTAAACGCTCTTGATGTCGTTGATGCTGTTGAATATACCCCATGTTTAATTGCATATACTCTATACGCAATAGTTCCGCTATCATCAAATGATGAATCTACCACACTCATTGATGAAGCAATATCTTGAGTTGGAATTTTAGCAATTAATGAAAAGTCGCCAGTACCACCATCACTCCATACTTCATATGAAGTCGCAGCAACATGATCGCCACTTGTTGAAGCAGCAAATACAATTTCTATTGTTTCATTTACTACTGTAGTGGATGTAATTACTGGATTATTTGGAGCTCGATCTGTTACTAAATTATACCAAGAAGTATATCCACCACCGTCTCTACTTCTCTGTGCTATATTACCTTTATTTGTAAATGCTAATTGATGATTGTATGAACCACTATGTGTATTAATTGTAATAAGACCATTTGCGTTATTACTTGAATGTGATGGCTTATTATTAGTACTAACTTCAAATGTTGTATACGAAAATCCACCTTCATTTGAAAAATTTCTACTATTTAAATCAGTTGTTGAGCGATCTCCAATAAATTGCGGAACTGTTGATGACCCGTTAGTATTAAAATCAATATAATTAGTGGCCATGTATATATCGCCAGAAACAACAAGATCTCCATCGGATTGAAGTTGCAATCTTTCAACACCAGCGGTGGCAAAATACATTGAGGAATCATTAACTGATCTAATCCACTGATTTGAATTGCCCCATATAAATTTTTGATTGCTATCTACAAATACGTTGCCGCCGTTTGAGTATATACTTCCAGCAACCTGCAATTTCATTATAGGAGTAGTCGTTCCAATACCAACATTACCCGCGAATGGTTGTAGACTTAAATCCCAAGTCGCAGTAGCTGCGCCATTTGTAAACTGCATTCCAATAGCATTGCCGCTATCAACTTGAGCAAAATGTAATGTTCCACTATTACCAGTAATAGGCGTGATGCTAAGTGCGGCTCGATCCCGCATTTGCACTTGAGTAGTAGCATTACCCGTAGCGTTAGAAAGACTTCCTTGAACATGAAGCATTGCGGTAGGTGCAGCTTTATTAATACCAGTTTTACCATCTGATAATATCGTAAATCTTTCTACATTATCAGTTTGATCAAATACAAAAAATGGCTTTGTGCCTTGTGTAATAATACGAGTTTCTTGAGCACTATTCACTAAATCAATACTTGATTGTCCACCTCCAGCATTTACTACTCTTGCTCTTAATGAAGAACTTGTATTGCCATGAACTTCAAATGGATATGTCGCAACACCGTTAATACCAACTTTGCTACCCTCAATGTAAACAGTATCTTGCGCATTTGCTCTAAGAACCATTTGGTTATTACTATGTTGATATCTCACATAACCTGCGTTAGCACTACCAGGATCACCAAATGCTAAATATTGATATGTGCTGGATGGACTAAATAACTGAATACCAGTATTACCAACACCTTCTACTACTAAATCATTATGAGCAGAATTAGTGCTTACACTTCCAGCATCGCCAGCTTTAACATGTAGTTTACCTAATGGAGTTCCACCTTCACCAATAGCAACATTACCACTATCTTCCATGTGGAAATTATTACCAAAATCAATAGAGTATGAAGGTGATACTGTAGGTGTTCCAGAGTCAGAACTTATCGCAGAGTCTGCCCATGACCAACCACTTGCATATGAATCTCTGTATGCAGAACTATACATACTTTCAACATATAGCTTCGGCCAATATCCAGGAGTAGTTAAATGTATTACTACTTTAGAGCTTTCTACACCAAGAGTTACTGTGGGTGCATATGCTCCTGAACTTTTTACTGAAGCATTATAAAATGTACTATTATAATAATGCCAACCAATAGAAAGGTCAACCATGTCATGGGTACCATATCTAAAACCTTTAATATTTACTGTAAAATCGGCAGATCCAGATACAAATGGAATGTTTGTTATAATTTTAATTTGAGTTGGCGTAGTGCCACTATTTAAATCTAATATGCCTAAGCTAAGTCTTCTCTCGCCAGTACTTAATTGTCCGTCAACGGCAAGCTTAACATTATTGTTATCGACTCCAATACCAACTTTACCATCCGGATTTATTATCATTGCAGTATTGGTGATGCCCACACCATAACCGTTAGATGTACCAAATTTTAGATGCGACCCTGTGCCATCAAACATAACACCAATTCTTACATCAGGCGTGCTACTTCCATTATCATATGAAGCTTCAATTAAACTAACATTATTTCCTGCAGTATAATTTGTTTGCGTAATTCGTACGCCTTCCCCATCAGTTCCACCAGTAAACGATGTTCCAAGTCTGTTAGTTGTCACGATTTCTAATGGATTTTGGGGTGTTTCGGTTCCTATACCAACATAACCATTACCATCAAATGTAACTTTTGGTGTTGAAGTATGAATATTAGTAACGCCACTACCATATATAAAATTTAAACCATCACCCTTTGCCGGACCATCTGGAGAAATACTCCAAACGTTATAGGAAGATGTGCTTGGCCCATGTACAAATACCATACCATAATCTGGAAAATCTGCACTGTTATATGTTGATGCATACATTATACTGGTTAACGATCCATGATTACTAATACCTACTCGGCTATTAGCATAAACACCATTAGCTCCACTAAATGTATGTCCTCCCACCTGCAATTTAGAAAACGGCGATTGTATTCCAATACCAACATTACCAGTATCGCCTTTAATTCTCATTCGTTCAGTAGCGATACCTGTACCAGATATTTGTGGGGCGAAGGTAATGTCTCTTGAAGAAGCAGATCCAGTATTACTACCTTGGGAGAAAAGATTAATATCGTTATCCCATGCAGCCAATCTTGTAGTACCATCAAACACGAACTTTGAATTCCAGTTCATGTCTGTGCCACCAGCCTGAACCTGACCATCATAAAGCGATATTTGCATTCCACCATCTACTGCAAAGTCTGCTTTACCACCATTATCATGAGCACCATTTACTAACAATGATTTATTAAATACTCCATGTCCATCGTGAGAAATTTCTAAAGCTTTTGTAGTATTACTATTAGCAGTATTTAAAAAGTAAAATCCGTTATTTGCAACACCCGTTGTTCCCTTCCAAACACCACCATAGTTTCTAAAAGCACTACCATCGGCAGTATATACGTTATTTGTAGAATTGATACCGGCGTTATTAAAATATGCTCTTCTACCTCCATCCGTTATTATATTAAAATGGTCTTGGCCACTAGAGTTATTTATTGATACACCAGTATCAGTATGTCCAACAAATGTAATGGTTGGATTTGTTGTTGAATTATTATCAGCAGCATATATATCACCGCCTACAGTTAAGGTTCCGGAAAAATCACCAGTACTACTAAACACACCATCGAATCTATATCCTGATAAACCTAATGATGGATTATTTGAAGTAGTAGTAGATGGACCAATAAGCGCATTAGGAACATCAAAGTGTATGCTATTACTATCACCACTTGCGTATATTCTAGCATTACCTAGATCAATATTACCAGATGTATAAATGTCTTTATTAAATTCCCAACGGTTATCAGTATTATCCCATAGTATATTAGCATTTGCGCCTGCTACTATTAATCCTGAACCGGTTGAGTTTGAAGCAGATTGACCTTGGCCTACAGTAATTGTTTTATCTACAACATCCAAATCTGTTACTGATACCGAATTAATATCGCCAGTGATGTTTAGGTCGCCGGATACTGATAAGTCACCACCTACTGATACACCAGTTGAAGTAAGTGTTAATTTAGTAGATCCTGTTCTTTGTAGCTCTAAATCATCATCATATGATGTTAAAATATTCTCAATTAAACTAAGTCGTTTATTAAAATAGAATCTAGGTCTATCTGTATAGATGTGGAAGCCGCTAACGTTTTGCGCACTAAATGTACCTTCACCATGTGGACCTTCTACTTTAATACCGGTTGATGTTGTGCTTAATCTAAGAGATCCGTCATAGTAAACTGTGACTGCACCGTTTGCTGCAGCCATAATAAAATTTTCGTTATGAGAACCATTTTGAATACCAAACGTATCGGCACCTATGTATAATCCACCGCTTCCAGTGTGCGTAAATTTAGTATTACTTCCGTCGTGTCTAATATTAGAATCAGTGCCTGTACCAAACTGAAGCTGCACATTATCATTTAATTTTATGTTACTAGATACGGTTGAAGGAGAAACCTGCAAGGCTCCGCTTGAATTGACTATTAAAACGCCACCTACTTCTAGGCCGTTCTTTATTCTAAAGTTATGATCTGTTGCCATGTTTTCTCCGTTTCACTGTCCACGGTGGTTATTTTATAGTACTATTTATACATTTTATACAGTCAAACTATGACAAACAACTTTAAATGCCATACTATTTGTTGATGTTGGAGTTGCTAATAATCTAAAGTTACCACTACTTACATCTGCATCAAATGTAGCTTCTACAGAAGATCCTGTATGAACTTCTCCAAACTCTGTAATGTTTGCTGTAGTACCATCATGAATTGCTAATATTTCTGTTGAGTGATAAGTACTATCTGTACTATTAGTAATCTGAATTGTAAACCTAGCACTTCTAAAGTTAGCAATAGGGAATGAATGTATTGCTACTTGTGTTGTTGCTGTAGTAGATGAAGTTGTAGTATCAATACCATATTCTTCTACTTGAAGTTTTGCTAAAGGCGCGTCTACTCCAATACCAACTCTGCCTGTATTATCAATAGCAAGTCTTATATTAGTTCCATCGATATAAGAATGGTCCGCGATATTAAAACTATTACTCCTAACACCTACAGCAAAAGTATTGGCCGTAGAAGCGAAATGCATTTGAGGGTTAGAGCTATATCCACTTACCGATACAGTGGCGGTTCCTCCGACGTCTCTTACAAACTCAGCAATATTAGACCCTGAATTTCCGCCTGTAACTTTTAAACTTGTTGCTACTGCATCTTGATTTACTTTTAGTTTAGCATCTACTGAAGCAGTACCAATACCCACATTACCAGCATTTGTTACTGTCAAATGATTATTGCCCGAACTTGAACCAACTCTTAAGCCGTAATATGAATTTGAATTACCATTTACATCAATTAAAATTCCTGACATATTACTATATGTTTGGCCAGAAGACCCGTTTTTGACATATAGCTTAGCTCCATTAAGAGTGCCTGTATTACCTATTGCGACAGCGCCTGAATTAGATGCTAATGATGTTATACCTGCTGGTTGAATGTAAAGATTTTCGATTCCAGAACCATTAGCATTTTTGGCCTGGATCATATCTCTACCCATTTCTAATCTTCTAACATCATCCTCGATTATAAGAGCAGAAGAACCGTTTCCAGTCGCATGTACGTGTAATAAGTTACTTGGATTGTCTGTTCCAATACCAACATTTCCGCCAGCATTTGCCAAAATTACATTTTCGTTTACAACTCCGCCAATATGTATTGGTCGGCCCGTTACACCATCGAGAGAAGCAACAACCGTACTATTAACAACAGCTCTTGATAATTTTGCTATAGAAACTTCACTTGATTGTAGTTCTATTCCGTCTCCAGTAGTTGTAGTATTTACAGTAAATATACTATTTGGAGTAGTAGTTCCAATACCCACACGTCCATCTTCTAGTATTTTTATTCCACTAGCACTAGTAGAATGAGGAGCAATTAATAAACCATTGGTTGAGCTATTTGTACTACTATCATTATCATTTGAAAATATTAATCCTATATCACCCGCTGCAGACATTGGATTAAATCCACTTCCGCCTAGGTTAGGAACAAGTCTCAACCAGCTTGTTCCATCCTCTACATTAATAGCGCCAGCATTTGTTCCGGTTTCTTTAACATGAAGTTTATAACCAGGCGAAGTCGAAGTCGTTCCGATTCCAACGTTGCCATTTGGTGTTATTAAAAATTTGTTTTGCGCTAGGTAAGAAGATTGACTACCATTAGAAGCGTAACCAATACCAAAACCATCCGTAGCATATCCACTACCCACAAACCATTCTCTATCACTTCCATTACTCGCGCTATTTACAGAATCTCTTATTCTTATTCCAGCGCCACGGCCTTCGTAACCAAACATCTGAAATTCTGCAGTGTTTGCAGGTGCAGTACCAGTATCAGGAATATTTATTCGAATATTTCCTCCGTCCACATGTAATGCTTCAACCGGAGAAGTTGTACGGATCCCAACCCTCGTACCTTTTAAAGTCATAGTGTCTGCAAGAGCACCATCTGTAAACAGCATAGAATCATTAGAAGCATCATGCTGTATCATGGCTTTTACATTATCTTGTTCTTCAAAGTATATTGTAGCATCCGAGCCTGCATTATTTGCGTTAATAAATAAGTTTGCATTACCAGCATTAGTTATTTTTATATGACCGCCTGAAACTTCTAATTTTTGACTTGGAGAACTTACTCCAATACCAACTTTGCCGTTAGGGTCAATTACAAATTTATCTCCGGTATTATTTGCTATTAAAAGTGAATCTTGATAATAACCAGACCAACCAGCACCAACATTCCAAAAACTATTGCTACCCTGTAATTGTAACTGATAATCATCAGAATCTTTAACATGCAAGTTTTTAGAAGGAGAACTTACTCCAATACCAACCTTTCCGCCATCGCTTATTCTCATTATTTCAGTAGTTGCATCTTGGAACTTAATTCCACCGGATTGAGCATTTAATACTAAACCACCTGAAGCATTTGAAGACGTAGATAAAACTCCTGAATCACTCCAACTAGCAACTCCACTATATGTAGAAGAAGTCGCATACATATCAAACTGAGCAGCATCTGAAAGAAGTCTAATAACTGATCTTGCTGCAGTTCCAGCAGTGGCATTTTGAACTATGATACCATTTGTAGCATTGCTAGAATGAACAACATTTAATCTAGAGCTTGGTGTACTTGTTCCGATACCTACGTTGCCTGATTTATCTACCAGCATATGAACAGCACTGCCACTCATAAATCTCATATCAGCTTTACCAGTTCCATCAAATGACCTTACTAAATCAAAGAAATGGTCTCCATTGGTATCTGAATCTTGGTAAGCAAATATTCTATTATAGTTATCATCAGCATATAATCTAATAGCTTGGTTTGATGTTCTACCAACAGAAAGAGTTCCTGTTCCACCTCCTGTATAAAATTGTGCATGCTTATTTGAAGCCCATGCATCATCGCCTGAACTATAGTTCCAAGTAGCATTTGCTCCATCAACTGTAAGTCCAGCACCGTTTGCGGCAGCTGCATCAGCCGCGCCATCTGCAACTGTGATATTTAAATCATCGACTGAAAGAGTAGCAGTATTAAGAATTGTTTGTGTTCCATTAACTGTTATATTACCCTCAACTACTACATCATTTGCAAATCTGTGTTGAGACATACCAGTAAATAATAATTCTGATTGATTATTTGAAACGTTAAGAGTTCTTGCTCTAATACTAGCAGTTGCTGATTGACTTGTACCATCTGCCTTTTTAGAACGTGTTTGGAAACTTAAATACGAAGAGTCATTAGTACTACTATTCGCAGTAGGAGTTGCAGTCATTAAGTAAACATGATTTCCGCTATTTCCTTCGTAGAAAGATACTTGGCCATTTTCGTCTGGCCTAATATGCATAGTCTGACCAGCTGTATGTTTAATTCTCATCGCGCCGGTACCGTAACCTCTAATATAAGGACTTGCACCTTCTATATTAAGTTCATTACCTTTTATAGTTACGTCTTGAGTAGCATTAATTTGAACAGCATCTGTGTCATTGGTTTGTAATGTTAATATTTCATTAGTAATAGTACCAACCTTTAAACCATTTGTCGTGTCATATCTAAATAATGCGCCAGAATCATTTTGTGATAATCTTATTGCGGCACCATTGGTTGAGCTATCTATGTGTAATGTTTGCCTTGAGCCACTAGCATTTGCTGCAGCCGCCCCACCTATTCTAACATGACCAGATCCATCTAATCTTATTCGCTCAACGCTATTATTCCAAAATTTAACTACTCCATTAGCATTATTGGCTATAACTAAATCGTTACCAGATTTATAAAAATCTCCAGTACTTAAACTGCTTTGAACTCTTAATTGAACTCCGCTGTCATCTTGAATGTGAAGTTTAGCGCCACTTGGAGATATACCAATGCCTAACTGGCCGCTACTCTTTAAAATCATCTTATCATTTGTAGTAGTAGTGTGAGCTGAATCTCTCATTTGCCAGTGAATTTCACCAGAACCGCTAGAAGTATTTCTTAATATCTGACGAGCAGATACATTACCACCATTACCACTAGCTCTCATATAGAAAGAAGTTATTTGGTCGCCATCACTATTACTAGCATTAACTAATGCTAATGAGTCAGATGTTTGTACTTCCCAAGCAGTAGTGGTTCCAAAGGAATTAGCGTTGTCGTCTTCAACATGTAATATAGTAGTTGCAGTATTACCAATACCAACTTTACCATTAGACAAAATGGTCATACGTTGTTGGCCTGCTGTATCAAATCTAATTATATCATCATCAGTACTTTCTTCTACTTGAATAAGTGTATCGCCGTCGCTATCTGTTAGTAAAGTTGCAGAACCACCACCAGCATCTGCTCCCCAAATAAGATCTGTACCAGTCGCTGGTACTTTAAGAATTTGTCCAGCAGCACCGATTGAAGCTGGAAACGTATATGCATTATTAAATGTGACTGTTCCTGTAGTGCTTACTTTTAACCTTTCATTATTACCCATTGTTAGAATGAAAGGCATTGCGCCACCTGCCGACCAAGTTTGTGCTATACCAAATGCTCTGTTGGCAGTAGCTGCGTCATCAGTCATAAACAATTTTACTCTTGCATTTCTTGATGTATCATTAACACCTAAATGATAAGCTACGGTTTGACCTGCAGTAGCTGATGAGACTGCTACAAATTTATCGCTATTGCCACCAATATTATTACCGAACTGCGCATTATAACCATTGTCAGTTACAAGAAGTCGGCCTAAAGTGTCAATACGTGCTTTTTCAGCTGTGCCAATGTTAAACCTATAATCAGCTGCGGTTTGTTTAATAGTAACATAAGCGTTAGTTGAACGATTATAATGTTGTATAGTATTTCCATTTGTAAAGTTTCCAGGAAAAAACTCAATACCTTCAACTCCGCCATTTGAAACGACTAACTTGCCAAGTGGGTTTGTTGTTCCAACACCCATATTACCAGTACTGGCTATTCTAACGTCTTCACTACTTGCGCCACTTGAAAAGAATTTAACATTACCACTCGCACCAGGCCTTAAATTAATATCTCCAATATATACTGTTCCACCTTGGCCAATTTCGATATGATTAGCAGAAGTATGACCAATAATTTTTCTTAAATAACTATTATCATCAGAATATATGTAATCATTTTTTTGAATTACGAGTCCTGCATCAGTTACAGTTTCTAGGTTAGAAGCAAATGAACCACCTTCAGAAACAATTGCTCCATCTACTTGTAATTTAGCTCCTGGGTCAGCTACTCCAATACCGACATTTTGATTCTCGTCGATAATCATCGCAAATGTATCGCGTGCTGTGTGGAATTTTAAATTTTGATGAGCTCCAGCTGCAACTCTTGTAGCAATAATCCTTGACCCAATAGCCGTTTTATCAGACGAAGCTACAAAATCTATTGAACTACCTTGTGTTCCGGTATTATCTGAAGTATTTGCATGTAGCTTTAGTTGTGGTATTATTCCACTAATACCACTAGCTCTATATACGTGAATAGGAGTATCTGCAGTTGAACCAGTGCCAATTCCTAAAAAACCACCAGAAGTTAATCTAGCCTTTTCATTACCACCAGATTGAAAATACAGATCATCAGTTTTAGAACCAATAACAACTTTATAATCTGCCGTTGTTGTAGGATCTTGAAACTCAATAGAACCATGAGTTGTATTTGCACCACCAATAAATCTTGCTGGTAAGTTATCTCCGGAAGATCCTTGAACAGTTAATCTTCTTGCGGGACTAACAGTTCCGATACCAACGTAACCTGTATTCATTACATTTAAATTATTAGTGTGAACTCCCGGCTGCATACCTAAAGATGCTCTTGAGCTTTCAGCACTTACATATATTGCAGTATCATCATCAGCAATAATAATATTGGCTTTATTATCTGTAGATTTAAAATGTGCAACAGTGTCGCTTGTTCCCGAGTCAACTGAAAGTTTAAATGCAGGAGAACTTGTGCCAATGCCGACATTGCCATTATCGAGTATTGTTAATGAAGCGCTTCCGTCTGTAGCTAATGTAAGTGATGTATCGTTAACTGCAGTAATAAATTGATTAGGATTTCCAATAGTGATTTTATCTGTACTATTTAATTGGATACCACCGGCAAGGTATGAAGATCCACTCCCACCAACATGGAATTTATATGTTGGATTAGTAGTATTAATACCAATACGAGAGTTTGCTTCGTCATAATGGAGAATACCATCGTGAGATACAGTGACAATATCGCCAGCGCCATTTTTTACGAATATTGCGCCATCTGCTGTGTTAAGTGCTAATTCGCCTAGATTAAGGTCTGCACCACCGGGAACTGAGCCTGAGACGGCTGAGCGCCTCAAACGTATATCTGATTTTCTAGCCAATTTTGACTTCTCCTATGTTCAATCTCTATATAGAGAAATTAATAAATGTATGTACTTTCACATATATATGTGTTATAATACTATTTATAATAGAAGAAAAGTTAGATTAGTAAGTACCACCATCAATAACATTAGAAGAAATTGGATTTCCAGAACTATTAAATTGAATAATATCGCCTTCAGTACCGGTTAAGAACGTCAATGCTGAACCACCGGAGTTAGAAATAAAGACTCCGTTTCCAGTAAAGGAACTCATTCCAGTACCACCATGAGCCACTGCTAAATCTGTACCTAATACGAGAGAACCAGAAATATCAACATTATCATTAATATCGATTGTTCCACTAAAAGAATCTAATACTAAATCACCAGCTGTTGTAGTAATCTTATTATTAGCACCTATACCTAAATCTAAATCTCCAGCATATACGCCACCGAATTGTGCATCATGCCATGGTGAAGAAGCATCTTCCCCGCCACTAAAGTCTTCATCTTTAGTAAATACAAATCTTTCTGTTTGATGGTCAAAACCAAAGAATCCTTCTTTAGTAGCAGTTCCATCACCATACTTAAATCTAATACCTCTATCGATACCATCTACTGTAGTACCACTGTTATCAGCAAGTACAAGAACTGGATCATCAAGAGAAATAACTGTTGAATTTACAGAAGTTGTAGTACCATTAACAGTAAGATCGCCGCCAACAGTTAAGTTACCTGTTGTAGCTACTGTATCTGAAGTAGCATTACCAAGAGTGACACTACCATCTACTGAGAAGTTACCACCTACTGAAGCTGCACCAGTTACTGTTAATGCGTCTCCAATAGTGACATCATCAGGTAAGCTTAATGCAACTGTAACATCGGTTCCAGTTTTAGAAGAAACCGTAACAATCTCATTTGCGGTACCAACAATTCTTAAATCGTCAGTTAAAAGATCAACATCACCTGTACCAGTATCACCATCAACAGTTAAAGCAGTCGCGACGTTCTCGACACCGGCAGCTATTAATTGTCCTTGAGCATTAACTGTAAAGGTTGGAATCTGAGTTGCAGAACCATATGAACCAGCTGTAACACTAGTGTTAGTAATAGAAACTGTTGAAGTATCTGCCCCATCACTATTTGTTACTGTAATACCAGTTCCACCGGTTACTGCTCCACCTACTGTATCATAGATAAATTCTTC